>Ga0233434_1000227_pt1 | contig 71585 bp, 54 predicted proteins | sample SI_122_August201_4_FD_182738 | JGI IMG/M metagenome (GOLD analysis project Ga0233434, IMG submission 182738) | Seawater microbial communities from Saanich Inlet, British Columbia, Canada - SI_122_August2016_120_MG | ecosystem: Environmental > Aquatic > Marine > Inlet | place: Canada: British...
ACGTGGTGAGCGCCCGATATATGGCCGCTTCACCTACTGGGAGAAGTTTGATTATTTCGCCGTATTCTGGGGCGTCTTCATCATCGGCGGTACAGGATTGATCCTGTGGTTCCCCACGTTCTTCACCCGTTTCATGCCGGGCTGGGCCGTCAACGTGGCGACCATCATCCACAGCGACGAGGCCTTGCTGGCAACGGCCTTCATTTTCACGATCCACTTCTTCAACACCCATTTCCGGCCGGACAAGTTTCCCATGGATCCGGTGATCTTTACCGGACGGGTCGCCCTGGATGAACTGGCGCATGACAAGCCGGGCGAGCATGCAGACCTGATGGCCTCAGCCGACCCAGAGGCACGCATGGCTGGCCCCGTGTCGACGCGCCGCATGCGGTGGATTCGCATCTTCGGCTTCAGTGCCGTAACGATCGGCCTGGCTCTGGTTGGGCTGATCATCTACGGCATGCTGTATACGTATCGCTAGGGGGCCAGGAGATACAGCCCAGATGCGATTGCGATGCGTAGTGATGGGAGCGCGGCGGAAACTGGTAGCAACGGCAGTGACCGTTCCGCAAGATCCATGAGACCGAATACCTGCGGATTAGGCCTCTTCCTGTCGATCACGACATTTGGTCTTGTGGCGGCGTGCGGCCAAGGTGAGGGCCATTCGTTGGCGAGGCTGAGTAGGTTCCGCTGATAGCTCTGGCACACCGTGTGGCAGTGTCGTCACGCATACGTCGCCTGTCGCAACAACTACATGAAGTATCAAAATTGGAACGCCGATATGACGCTCATCCATCTGTCATGGGGGCTGCAACATGTTCCTCGATGGCGTCACCTACGAACCCGCATTTGCTGCGTCGATCCGCCGTCGGCCCGGCCGGATCACACACGGGTACTCGCAACATCAGACGTCCGGGGTGGGCCTACCTGCAAGCGCACACACCGCCGTACGAAAACGAAGTGATCGCCGTCCAACTCGCCTGGGACACACAGCCGATCGTGGAACGGTTGGCCGTCATTCCAAACAACAACACCGACTACAGCGCCCAGAACTATGGATCCGTGTCGCCCAACGGGATGAAGGTCCTCGTCGGTAGCAACTGGGGTGGCGAATCGGGGCGCCCGGTCCAGACCTATCTCGTTGATATCACCGGCCTGTGTCGGTGAGGTCCATGGCGCATCACACACACCCTCTCGGCGCTATTGTCTCCGGCGACGGTGGGTGTAGCCTGGCCTGCATCAGCCATTCGCCAAACGTCGATGAAGATCGCCGAACATAGAGAGTAGCAGCGCCATCTGTTGGGCGTCGAACATACTGGCCGCATCTGCCAACTCGCCACTCCAATCTGACAGTGGCTGGCAGCGGTGCTGATCTCCGAGATCTCTCATCTGGGACGCGAACTCCTCGATCTCATTGATCGTGAGTGTCGATTGGAGTTCGGCGACGCGCGCGGTCTGCTCTTCGAGGGTAGTGAGTAGTCCAGGCAAATCGAGAGCACTCGCCGACTCAGGTTCACGCGAACTGTCTGGTTGCTCATCTGGCTCGTTCGTGCTCAGTGCCTGTCGCATGGCGTCGACCATTCGATCCAATTCCTCAGCCACGGAAGCCAGGCACGCGTCGAGTTGGTCCCCGTCACCCCCATCGCCGATTGTCGTCTCCAGAACCTGGGATCTTCGCTGCAGTTCCACCGCCCCCAGTGTGCCCGCCACACCCTTGAGGGAGTGGATGGATCGTTGCGCGGCGTCGACTCCTCCGGCTGAGAGTTGCGTCCTGGCCGTGTCGACGGCGCCGCTTCGTTGCCATCCACGAACCCTCTGATCAGTCTCTCGTAAAAGGCCCGTTTCCCCACCACACGTTTCAGCCCGGCGTCGACGTCGAGCCCATCGATTTGATGGAGAGATTCGATCACATCATCTAGCTGATCGGTTGATTCAATGTCGAGATTCTCTGCCGGGGCCACGGGCAGTACGGGATCTCGATCACCCGGCGGGATCCACTGAAGGAGCGTCCCGAGCAGTGCCTCGGCATCGATTGGCTTGGGCACATGATCGTTCATGCCTGCCGCGATACAGCGGTCGCGATCGCCGACCATCGCATTGGCCGTCATGGCAACGATCGGCAGTTCGCCCCAGCGCTCATCGGCACGAATCTCGAGCGTCGCTGTGAGGCCATCCATTACGGGCATTTGCATGTCCATGAGGACCAGATCGTATGAACCGGCGCCTACCATCTCGACGGCGATCTGTCCGTTCTCGGCCAGATCGACGGCGAAGCCTGCATCCTGCAGTAACTCGAGAGCTACTTGCTGATTGAGCTCGTTGTCTTCGACCAACAGGAGGTGGGCGCCCTGGATCGGCGACAAGTCGAGGCCCTCGGTCTGCGTGGATGCGGCCAGCTGTGCGGTGTCGCCGGCCTCGCCGCGCAGGGCGTGCATCGCCGCATCGTGCAACTGTGATGCATTCACCGGTTTGATCAGAGTGATGTCGATACCTGCATCGTGGGCCTTCTCGATCAGCTCCGTGTGGCCATAGGCGGTGACCATCACCGGTCGTGGCCGCGGCGGGCTCAACTGCGCCATTCTGCGGATGGTCTCTACGCCATCGATGCCTGGTGGCATGCGCCAGTCGATGAAGATGATCTCATAGGGATCGATGTCCCGCGCTGACGTAACCAAGGCCAGCGCCTCTTCTCCCGAAGCTGCCTCGTCCACGCGGAAGGTCATGGAATCCAGCATCTCTGAGATGATCTGTCGGGCAGAGGGATTGTCGTCTACCACCAGGACACGCCGGTGGCGCAGATCGGGTTCGATCGCAAGGGCACCTTCTTTCGCTTCGTACACGCCGAATTCTGCCGTGAACCAGAACGTGCTGCCCTCACCAAACTTGCTCTCCACTCCGACCTCGCCATTCATCAACTCGGCCAGGCTTTTCGAGATGGTCAGGCCCAGACCGGTTCCGCCAAAGCGCCGAGTCGTGGATGTGTCGGCCTGCTGGAACGATTGAAACAGACGCCCTATCTGCTTAGTAGTCAGTCCGATGCCCGTATCCTGGACCTCGAATCGGGCCGTGAGCACATCCTCCTCATCACGAACCGGCTTAACGCGCAGGACGATCTGCCCGGTTTCGGTGAACTTCACAGCGTTGTTGGCGTAGTTGATGAGGACCTGTCCCAGCCGCAAGGGATCACCTCGTAGATGTCGCGGCATATCCGGCGCCACGTCAAAGAGTAATTCAAGGCCTTTTTCGGACGCCTTCGGCCCGATCAGGGAGGCCACATTCTCCATCACCTCATCGAGAGAGAATTCGACGACTTCAATATCGAGTTTGCCCGCCTCGATCTTGGAGAAATCGAGAATGTCGTTGATAATACCAAGAAGGTGTCGTCCCGAGCTTTGGATCTTGGACACATAGTCGAGTTGCTTGGTGTCCAGATCTGTTCTCAATGCCAGGTGCGCCATGCCGATGATCGCGTTCATCGGTGTACGAATCTCGTGGCTCATGTTGGCCAGGAAATCGCCCTTGGCCTCCGTTGCCGCTTCGGCAAGTTCCTTCGCTTGCGCCAGTTCATGCCGGTGGGCCTCGGACGCCAGCATGTACGTGCGGAACATGCGGTAGACGAGCAGCAGGATCGTGATGAGGATGAAAACCTGCGCCACGCCCGTGGCCACCAGGGTGTAGTGGGCGATGGTCGAGTTTTCCTGTGCTGCATCGTAGACCTGCCGGCTTCGTGAGATCTGCGTATTCGAGAAGGCGGCCAACTGGAGCTGCAGAGCGTCGTATTGCTCCTTCTCCTGCTGCGTGACACTGATGAATGCGGCAACTCGAATCCCCTCCTCGATATAGAATCGTGTCTTTCCGACGGCCTCGTGGTATCGATTCCAGGTGATCTGAATTGCCCTGAATTCCTCCCTCCCCGCAGAGACAGCGTCGGCTGCATCGAGTCGTTCACTCCACTCGGACAGGACCGCCTCCAGTTCCTCGATCCGCATATCGAGCTTCGCCGCCGTCGCCCGGACCAGGGCCTGGTTGGGTGCGAGCACCAATTCCATCGAAAGCATGCGGATATCAGCAATGGGCGTGGAGATTTCACGTGCCAACTCCTCGAGATTGTTGGCCGTCTCCTGTACGGTGACGATTGACTGATCCACGTCCTCGAGATTCGACAGATTGAACAGGCTTTGGCCGATCAGAAGTGTTGAAGCGGCGATCAACAGCCACGTGATCCGGCGGGAGAGCGAGCGGTCGCGGTCGGGATCGTCAGACGACGTTTCCTGTATTGATGTGCCAGCGTCTCTGCTCAATGCGTTGTCTCCAGCAGACCCTGGCGGTTCACCTGGCGGGGTCGCAGGCGTTCGTCCGGGTACGCCGCCGACCCGCGGATCGACCAGTGATAGGCCGTCACTTCCAGATCGCGCAGGTAGACGAAGGCCGATCGTCCGGGATTGAATACGACTTCCTTGTTCACGGCATACACGTTGTTCGGTGTCGGCAGGAAGAGCATGTAGTTGCGTTCGTAGACATGACGGATGAAGTCGGCCAGCAAGGGTCGGTACGCAGCAGACTCGACATGGGTTTGCACGAGACGATCGGTGAAGTCAACCAATTCGGCCGTGGCTGGGATCGTGCACCACGCCGTGCCTGGCCGGTAAACGAAGAATGCCGCCCACGGGTGTTTGTACCAATCGTAGTTCCCCCACAGCAACAGGTCCCACGCTTGCTCGTTCTCATTCTGCCAGGTACTGAGAAGTTCACGGAATACCATCTTTTCACTGCCAACCACCTCGACGGATAGCTCTATGTTCACCTGACGCAGAAAATACTGAATATCACGAATCAGGAAGAGAAAGCTCTCCTGCGCATACAGTACAAGCCGCAATGGCTCACTCGGGTTCAGACCCCGTTCGCTCTGGTAGCCAGCCACGAGGTGACGCAGGGCTTCGGTACTTGTGTCGTGCCGCTGCACGTAGTCATCGAAGTACTCTGCCATAGAGTCGATGGTCGAGCCGACCTGATAGAAGTTCGGTGACACCATCGTCGGCGACAGGGCTCCTTCGCCCAGCATGGACAGATTCAGCAGGTATTCCTGATCAATGGCATGATGTATGACAAACCGGATCCGATCATCCACGAGCGCCGGATCGCCGTTCAGCATGTTGAAGTGCATGGCGTAGTTATTCATCGAGGGCGCAACGGCGAGCTTCGCAAAGGGCGATGTGACCGTCTGAACCTGATCAGCGAATGGCACGGGGGTTAGATCGACAGAGCCTTCGGCGAACAGGGCCAGATCGCGCGCCTCGGCGATTCCCAGCTCGGTGTAGATCGTGATCGTATCGACTTTTGCTTTCACTGCACCCCAGTAGTCAGGATCAGCGATCAGCACGACCTCGGACGCGCTGCGATCTCCCTCCACATAGCCACGGTGAAGCCGATAGGGGCCCATTCCGTACGGCCCTGGCTCGGCCAGATTCGGACACGTCGGCTTGCCGTTCCAACCGAATTTCTGCAGGTAGGGTTCGGTGTAGAATTGCAGCCACATGGCATCGTGCAAAAAGACACCGTAGGGCTCGCTCAGATGAAAGCGAACCGTGTAGTCATCGACCTTTTCGACCCGCTCAAGGATGGAGCTCAACTTTGTGAACTTGAAGGGCTCGCGCACGAAATACGCCATGTTCCGGAGCACGGCATCGGCGTCGAAGGGTGTGCCATCCTGAAAGTGAGCTGACCGATGCAGATCGAATTCCCAAATCCGGTCATCGATGCTTTGGTGGCTGATGGCCAGGTCGTACTGCCAGCCCTTCTCGTTGTTTGCGGGTCGCACGAGGGCAGCATTGATCGCGTGTGAAATGGCCAGGTAGGGCAGATTCGGCAGGAAGAGCTTTACATGAGACCCGAGGCGCAGAGTCCCCGTGATCTCTTCAGGGGTCGGGTCCGGTGTCAGGCCGATATCTGGTTGGGCTTCCGGACTCGCGTCGGTGGCCCCCAGCCAGGTGACCAGGCATATGACCACAAGTAGACCTGGAAATGGCATGGCAGCGAACTCTTTCATTTTCGAATCAGCGATTGCGTTGAGGCCTCGCCTTGCGCCAGGTCAAACACAAACAACGTAGGCGGTCGAAGTCGAGACGTCGAGATCTCGAGCCCCGGCACCTGTGCTATGGCTAGAGTCCGATGGCGCGCAGATCGAGTCGATCGCCCTTCATTGGTGGACACCACAGGTAGTCTCCCGTCACGGGTCGAGTGAAGCTGAAGAGGGCATCGACGACGCCGTCGTCAGCACCGACCATGCGCTTCATCAAGGCCTCGAAGGCATCGAAGGAATGACCGAAGGCGAGGAAGATGAGTCCTTCCTCATCCGCCGCCGCCCACGGCATGGAACGTCGCACGACGAAGGCCTCGGGGTCGAAATCCTCCTGCGCTGTGCGCTTTACATGCGCCGATGCTGGTGCGTCTTCGAGCTCTTCGTTGTCTGAGTGCCGGCGTCCGATGATGTGATCCTGCTGTCTGGTGGTCATTGACTCGAATCGATCCAGATCGTGGATCCAGCGTTGCACGGCGGCGAAGCTGCTGCCATCCAGGCCCGAGCCGGCATCGCTGACGATGGCGGCAGCGATGGCATCCACGCCCTCTGGATTCTCTGTGCCATCCTCATACCCGGTCAGGTCGCGGCTGTCGCTGTACATGAAGGCATCGACGACGTCGGTGATTTCGTACAGGGGGCTCAGCAATTTTTTCAGCCGCCGGGTCTCGTGCAGCAGCACGCCCCTGTCGTCGTCACGTAACCAACACCATAAGGCGGCGGAGGTGGCGGGAATGCTGACACCGGCGCCGATCATGTGGGGGAAGGGACGCAGCAGCAGGATGTCGCCTTGCACGACGGCCACTGTCGCGGGGCCGATGCCGACGACGATCTGCTTGCCGTCTACGCTGCCGGCGAGAGCTCGGAGCGTGGTCGCCAGTTCATCGGGTGCGACATCTGACGCCAACCTGAAAGACAGGTGACGAGCGAGAGGGGGGACACTGTCGAGAATGCCCGGTTGGGACGACATGGATGCTCCTTCAGATGGTGGCCAGTGCTGGTAGCAGAAGCTGCACAGTGATGTGCTCTATAGTGGGGGGTGCTGAAGTTTACACGCGCGTGTAATGTTAAGAATCGCCGCCGATAGAATTCAGTGTATTTGCTGTAAAAGGCTGTAAATACACGAATTATAGGACGTCTATGATGGTCGGTGAAGCGATTCACGGCGCAACAATCACCGGAGAAATGGCGCAACAACCAGCAAAAGGCACGGATCCTCTGCCGGTCGGCACCGAGCAGGATCACCTGATTTTCACAGAATTCCTGCTAAGCGAGGGTCAGATCTCACTTCACTCCCACTCATCTGCACTCACTCATAGACTCCCTCGTGCCGCAGCACATCGAGGATCAGCTCGTAGCGTTCGAGGCGCATCCCCGTGTAGACGCAGTTGCTCGTGGAGAAGATGTAACCACCACAGGGCATGCCATGGCGCAGGGCGTAGCGCGCGGATTCGATGCACTCTTCGTCGGTGCCCGAATCGAGGAGGCCACAATTCACATTGCCAATGAGGCACACTCGATCGCCAACCATCTGTTTCACGATGGCCATATCGACATCCCCCTGTGGATCGAGGGAGTGGATCGCGTGAGGGTTTGCCTCCACGAGGCGATCGAGGATGGGCATGATATTGCCATCTGTGTGTTTGATGACGTAGTGACCCTGATCGCGATAGCCGCGGACCAGTCTGTGCAGATAGGGTGTGACGAAGTCATCGAACCAGTCCGGTGACAGGAACGGCCCTGTGTTGAAGCAGTAATCGGCGCACAGGGCGAAGCCGTCGATGCCGTCATGGTCAGCCAGGCGCTGGCCGCGTTCGAGGGCTTCGTCCACACGCTGGCTGGCGTCGCCTCGTACCTGCTCGGGTTGCTCCATGGCACGTGCACACCATTCGGTCATGTCTACACCGGAGGGTACCGAATACGTGGCGTCGCCGTGAAGCATGAGGAAGAACTCGTCGCCCGTTTCTTCGCGGACACGGTCGATCAGGCGGAATGTCTCCTCGTCGTTGCCCGGATTCGGGTGCAGGAAGATGGCGTCGTGCTCGAAGCGACGCGCCGTCTGTATGTAGAGGTCCGCCATGTCGCGGCGATGGAGCTCACGCTCGGCCTCTTCCATCTGGTCCCACTGGTGATAGCTGCGATGCGATGGATGCACGCGGCCGAAGGCTTCCATCGTGAGAAAGAACACCAGTTCGAAGGTGGGGACGCGGCCCTTGAGGGGGCGGCATTCGAGGGCGGTGATAAAACGGTCGCGCGGGGTCATAGACAATCTCCTGCGTCAGTGTACCCGAAGTTCGTCCGTGTGGGCAACGGGCCGGGCGAGGGATGACTGGATCGACAGGCGACGCAGACCGACATTTCGCACATCTGCCTCGCTGCCACGACTGCAAAGTCTCAGGAGAAATGTCAGGATGAAGATCAAACAGATGACCGCCTATCCCGTGTTCATTCCCTACGAGGCGCCCGTGGGTCCTTATGTCGGTCGGCCCCGATCGAGTCGTGACGCCACGCAGAATGCGGGCACCCTCGGCGCGACGGCGTTGATTGTGCGTATCGATTCTGACGAGGGGATCACTGGGTGGGGCGAAGGTACGGGTGCTCTGTCGGCGGCCGACATCGCTCCTTTTCATGGTGCGGAGGCGCTGAATATCGAAGGCGCTCAGGCGATGATCGCTCAGGCCGGCATCGGCACAGGACCCGCGTCCGGCATTGAGATGGCTCTGTGGGATCTTCTCGGCAAGGTGGCGGGCCTGCCCGTGCACGTGTTGCTCGGTGGACGTGTGCGAGACCGTGCTGAATTCACGGCGTGTATGGGTATCAAGGAACCTGCCGAATCCGCTCAGACGGCGCGGATCTACTATGAACGCTGGGGATTCACGTCGATCAAGACCAAGGCTGGTTCTGATGCAGAGCTGGATCTGGCCATCGCCGCCGCCATCGTGCAGGAAATGGGCGACCAGGCACAGTTGCGTCCCGATGCGAATGCCGGCTATAGCGTCGACATCGGTGTCGAACAGATGCAGCGCATGCGTGATGTGGGGGTCACGCGTTTTGAGGATCCCGTGGGGCGCGAGCACCTCGATGCATTGGTACAGATGCGCCAACAGGGCACACAGGTGCTGGTGAACATGGGGGTTGCCGGGCCCGGCAGTGTGGCGGATCTGCTTGTGGCGGGCGCCGCCGATGCGCTCATGCCGGACACACCCGCCGCCGGTGGTCTGCTCACAGTGCAGAAGGTGGCCCGTGTAGCAGAAGGGTTCGACGTGCCCTGTCTGATGCACTGTGCCCACGATCTGGGGCTGAAGACGGCGGCGATTACGCAGATTGCTGCGGCGACACCGAACTTTTCAGGACCGAGTGATACGTGTTATCACGGACTCGTGGACGATGTGTTGACGGAACAACTCGTCTTTGAAGGTGGCTCGATCGCCGTGCCCGATGGTCCGGGTCTTGGTGTGGTCGTGGACGAAGAGAAGCTGGTCCGCTACGCGGTGACCTAGACTGGCCTCACGGCTGCGGGCCCTCGGCCATGTGCACTCGTGCCCATTGCTCGAAGATCTCACCTGATGAGTCGCCACCGCCGCTGCGCCCCGTCATTCCACTGCGACCTCCCCCCATACTGGGGTCAGCCATGCCGCCGCCTCTGCCACCACCCAAGCCGCTTCTTGGATCGCGCATGTTCTGCAGGTGTTGAGGCAGGAAGGTGGGGATCCTCAAGCCCACGCCAACATGTGTCTTGGCTGTGGCGGCGATGGTGTATTTGGGATCACCAAGGTATTGCAGCGGCAAACGCGCCTCGTAGACGAGACGCCCGCGGTCGTAGGTGAGTTTGACCTGAATCGCATCGGCGACACCAGCGGATGTCTCCCAGCCCTCATCCTCAGGCGATTCAAGAACACGAATCCTGCTGCCTGTCATCGAATCGAACAGCGCTTGCAAGCGTCTCGGATCCATCGTGCGCATGCTACGTCCTGCGCCTCGTCCCCGTCCTCTACCTGGCTGTGTCACGCCCGTAGACCCATCCCAGGGCGTAGCGATCTGGCCGAAGGGCATCTCGCCATGCTCACCGGGACGTATCGTCCCAGGCAGCCGCAGCCCGAAGACATGCCTCTTGGCGCCCTTGGGATCTAGCCAGAGCTCCAGACCGCGCATGGCGATCAGTGTCTGCAGGTCGTGGTCACCTGTCACCATCGTCAGATACAGGTGATCCACGTCGTTCATGACGCCGATGCTGATCGGCACATTCTCGAGGATGTAGCGGCCCTCACCCCAATCAGCATCCGCACCGTCGATGACAAGCTCACGATCACGCCAGTGGCTGTTGAGATCAATCCCTCCGCCACACGCTGTCAGACAAAACAGCACGAGGCAGAGCAGAGACTGGCGGATCGTGGGCATGGATGTGCTCCCCAAAGGAATGAGAGAAACCTGATGAGTGAGAGAGGCCTGCATGGATAGGACGACAGGCGGACTAAAGTCGCTTAAAGGCACGCAACTGGATCGCGCGTTGGACTGTGAAGACTGCTGTGAGTTCGGGTTTGAGACGCTGGAAGACTTCATCATCACGATACCACTGATAGGGCAGGTCCCAGCTTCCATCCGCATTCAGCGTCTCGAGCCAGTAGCCGAGATTGGCCTCGACATGCACGCGCAGGGGCGAGTACAAATAGTGCTGCGGTGACTGGACGAAGGTCAGTGGCTGCGCGTCGTAGCTCGACCACTGCGCTGGATCGGTCTGCACAACGCCTTCAGCGGCGGCGAGGGTCAGATTCTGTAGATCTGTTGCATAGGGCTGTGGTGCGAGTGCGGCCAGCTGCACAAGGACGGCCAGTTCATGCATCTCCACCTTTGTATCAGCCTGCTGACGCAGGTAGGCGATGGCACGTTCCGTTAACTCCGCGGGGGAGTCGGGTCCCGACGCATCGTAATGCCACATGAACGCCGTCAGTGCCGCCGTTGGATTCCACGGTGATTCGTGGATGGGGGTTCCGCCCTTCTCTTCGTCATAGTGCCACCACGCTGCATGGGGATGATCGTTGACACTTCGGTCCACGGGCAGCCAGCGACCTGCGCTGACATCATAGGTGGCCTGCAAATAGTTCAGGGCCCTCTGCACGATCCCGGTTTCCAGACCAACGTCGACTTCAATCAGTCGCTGCAGACCGACCCACGTGCAGATCGGTGACGAGGCGGGAAGTCGCAGGTCTGCTTCCAGACCGTGACCGAAACCACCATCCTCATTCTGAAAGTGTAGAAGTTCGTCGACGACGTTCTGCGCCTGTGCGTCCGCAAGGGCATGCTGAAAGCGAGCGCGATCCAGCGGGCGGGCGTGCTCGTTGACATACCGCGTAATCTGCTCGAGCTGGCTTGCGTCGGTCATGCGGAACCTCCTCCATGGATCACAAGATTTCTGGCCGATCTAGCATCCGGGTCTGGTCGGTCTGCGAAAGACACCATCGGTCCCCCCCACACGATAGATCACAGCCACGATAGAGCGGTGCAGGTGACACCGGGTCAAGCGCTTGAGTAGATTGTCGAGTCCGACAAGGAACAGACCGCCACGTTTCGCTTGAATCCAGGAGAGGCAGATGCCCCTGCCATCGTTCCAATACATCCTCTACGAAAAGAAGGGGCACGTTGCCTATGTGACCCTGAATCGACCAGAGGTGATGAATGCCCTGCATCCACCGTTGACAGCGGAGTTGTCTCAGGTGTGGGCGCAGATCAGCGACGATGACGACGTGTGGGTGGGCATCCTGACAGGTGCTGGAGATCGCGCGTTCTGTGCCGGGAGCGACTTGAAGTGGCGTGTGGAGGATGCTGACGATGAAGAGCTGCGCCATCCGACGGACGCTGGCGTTGACCACCTCGAACAGTGCAACAAGCCGATCGTGGCCGCGATCAATGGTTATGCCGTGGGTGGGGGTCTTGAACTGGCTCTGGGTTGTGATCTGCTCGTCGCCAGTGCCGCGGCACAACTGGGCCTGCCTGAGGCACGGCGGGGGTTGCTTGCGGACAAAGGCGGCGTGCTCAAATTACCCCGCCGCCTGCCATATCATCTTGCCATGAGTATGATCCTTACGGGGCGTCTCGTGACCGCTCAGGAGGCGCACACGATGGGTCTGGTCAATGAAGTGGCGCAAGAGGAGTCCGTGATCAATGTCGCCGAACGCTGGGTCGCGCAGATTCTGGAATGCGGGCCCCTGGCCGTGCAAGCTGCAAAACAGGTGGTGACGCAGAGCCTCGATTCGCCCGCACCGCTGACGCATACACAGATAGAAGATCTCGCCGCCGTGCGTCGTTTGCGCATGTCCGACGACTACGCCGAGGGGCCAAGAGCCTTTGCGGAGAAACGCAGACCAGAATGGAAGGGACGATGAGTTTGGACTCATCCATGCAGGAGCAGGCGCTCAAGGGTGTTCGAATCCTCGATTTTACCCACGTGTATCAAGGCCCCGTGTGCACGCAATTGCTGGCAGATTTTGGTGCAGATGTGATCAAGGTCGAACGGCCCGGCATGGGTGACTGGAGTCGTCAATGGGGACCCTTCGTCGGCGATGTGAGTCTGCCCTTCGCCGGCCTCAATCGCAACAAACGATCTCTGGCGCTGAATCTGAAGGACGATCGTGGACTGCAGATCATGCACAAGCTCGTCACACAATCAGATGTCTTGGTGCACAACTTCCGCCCCGGGGCGATGGAGAAGCTTGGTCTGGGCTACGACGACGCGAGTCGATTGAATCCACGCCTTGTGTATGCCACCTCGAGTGGTTGGGGAGATGCCGGGCCCTACGTTGATCGGCGTCGTGGTGGACACGATATGATGGCACGCGCCACGTCGGGTCTCTTCGATGGCGTCGATGATCGTGGCATGCCGGCGCCCGCAGGCATCTCGGCAGACTACGTGGCGGGTCTGCTGCTCGGGCAGGCCATTCTGATCGCGCTGCTGGCGCGGGAACGCACAGGGGATGGTCAGTGTGTGACGACGGATCTGTTGAGTGCGGGATTCCACGCCAACACGTGGAATGGCACGCAGCAGCTGAACCCGGACCGCATTGATGCGGAAGGGCACATCGGTGCTGCCGAGAAGGCACTACGTCGTGTCTATCGCACGGCGGACGACTTTATCGAGTTGTCGCCGACCTTCTCTCCTACAGGTTTTCAGGACCTCGCCGAGGCCATGGGCCTGGAATCTCTGCCGACGGATCCACGCTTCTCAACAAACGAAGCGATGCTGGAGAATCGGGTCGCCCTCAACGAGCTCATCGCCGACCGCTTCGCCGAGCAGACGACGTCGGCCTGGATGGTGCAGCTGGAGCAGCAGGGCATCCTGTGTGACGAGATCAAGACCTTCGAGCAGGCCGCAGAGGACGAGCAAGTTCAGGCAAATGGCATGGTTATCGATCTCGAACACCCCACAGCGGGAACGCTCAAGGTGCAGGGCAATCCCATTCGCATGAGTTCGACACCAAGTGGCGTGCACCGGATGCCACCGGACCTGGGTGCCGATGGGTGGGAGATTCTGCAGGAGCTTGGCTATAGCCTCGACGAGATCGAGACGTTCGCCGCCGAGAAGGTGTTCGAAGCGTCCTGAGACTCAGGGCTTCCAGTTGGGCGCCAAGCGCGCATACTCGGCTGCTTGCGCGGCGATATCGACACCCACCGCCTCCGACCAGGCATGGAGCAGCTGGGTATATACGGGTCCCGGCTGTCCATCGCCCACGGGGCGAAAATTGAAGCGCGTCACAGGGATCATGCAGATCGTTGTGCTCGTGAACCATATCTCATCAGCGGCGCGTGCATCGTAGGGAGAGATGTCTGCCTCGATAACGTCGATCCCCTGATTTCGGGCAAGCTCCATGCAGGCCTGGCGCGATACGCCGCGCAGAATGTCATGTCCCTTTGGCGTGAGTATCTGGCCATCACGGACCATGAAGAAATTGTTCCCTGTACCTTCCGTGACGAAGCCGTGTTCATCGGTGAGCAGGGCCATTGCCCCCGGCTCTAACTGTGCCGCCTGCAGGTCGGCGATCTTGTAGTAGACGCGAGATCGGTTCTTGGCCTTCGGATCGATGTAGCGAGCGGGCACCGATTGCTGTGGCGTGATGACGAAATGTGCACCACCCTGGTATTTGTCTGCCATGGCCCCCGTATGACGAACCAGTGGCAGCACGTTGATTGATACGATGGGTGCCGTGCCCTCCTTGATGATCGTGTCGTAGAGTCCCAGGCCACCGCGCGTCACATCGTGCATGATCTGGAAGTCGTATTCTTCCAGGGCTGGCAGATTCCGCTCGATCGTTGCGCGTGTCGCCGCCTCCATCTGATCGATACTCAGACCGCAATCGATCTGCACGTAATCGAGAGAGGCGTAGAGTCTCTGCAGGTGATCGCGCAACCGATAGGGCTGCTGCTTGAAGCTGCGCGTCATCTCAAAGACCATGTCACCATACATGAGGGCGCAGTCGAAGATCGAGATACGTGCTTCCATCTCGGCAATGAACTCGCCATTGAAGTAGACGACTCTGTCGGTCATGATTGTTGGTCTCGTTAGCAGGTCACTGGGTCGTTAGTAGGTAACGGCGAGTTCTACATCCGTCAGTACAAGATCGGATGCCACCTGTGGGTGCCGTTCGACGAGAATGACCTTGACGCGATGTGTGCCCAGCGCCACCTGGGCCGGGTCCATGGCAAAGACATACCACACATCCGGGCCCACCTCACCAATCGAGTGTGGCTCATAGACAACGCCATAGGTGATGTCAGGTACTGACAATTCATCGTCATTGAATTGGACCGTCACCTTGTCGCCGTCAACCCACTCATTGAAGCGCAGTCGCAACTGCAGGGTTGCTGGTGGATCCTCGACGAGATCATCAGCCATCTCGAGGCTTATCGTCGGGCCATCGCCCGTGAGTGTCGGTTTGAGTGCGACAGGCACTTCGCCAAGGATCCGATCACGTCGATAGGCACCGCGCCACTCGCCCTCGTACACGATGTAACGATTGGTCGCGGCAAAGATCTTGTCCGTGCGTCGGAGCGTATCGGTTGAGCCGATCTGCGTCATGTTTTCGCGGCGTGTTTCGCCATCTGCGTGCCAGTTGAACACATACATCCCTGTGGCGCCACCACGATAATACTTGCTGGCAATGCCGCGGACACTCATGCGGTCACGTGTCGAGGCAGCCTCTGGTCCCGTGGGCATTCCCGGTATGCCGCCATCAAATCCAGGATAAACGACGATCGACGACCCCTGGCACAGGTCGACGAATTGCTGCACATCCGCGTCGGTCTCCGTCCCCGCATTTCCGCCGGGAATGAGGATGTCCACCAGGCCTTCTGCAATCCAGGTGGGGATGTCGTAGCCGATACGACGACACATTTCCAGACTGCCCGCCACCCGAGCGGCGACGTAGAAGGGGCGGCCACGCTCTTGCGACAGTCGCTGCGCCAACTGCTTCGCCGCGCGCTGCACATCGGTGATGACGTAGCGCAGGCGATAGGCTTCGTCCTCGGGCAGATGAAAGGCGTGTCGCTGCCAATCGAGCTCCACCCCATCCCAGTCGTAGCGTTCACACGCCTCGCGAACGTGAGTGAAGCGATGTTCGCGGATTTCGGGGACTGACATATTCCATGAAGCGGCATACCACTCGGATGTTTCAGCGCCCAGCATCCACTCTGGGTGCTCGCGGCGCAGACGTGTGTTTTCCGTGTGATGAAGACGATGCATGTCCTGCGGTTGCGTGCCACCGAAGTGGTTGTCATTCATCCGCACCGAAGCGTAGACGTGCAGTCCCAGGTCGCGTCCACGCTGCACGAGTGCTGCCTGTGGATCCTCGCCCCGGTCCAACATCCGTCGAATGTTCTCGGTATGTGTAAAGCTCTGGGCATTCTCGTAAACACGGTTATGCACATCACCCAGCAGTTCCAGTTCATCGCTCTGCCAACGCGCTGCGTGTTCGCCAATACACCAGAACAATGCCCCTGCCTGCGTATCCTGTAAGGGAGCGTAGGTGGATTGCAGGAAATTCTCCATGGACTGGGGGACCTGAGCATAGCCGTGGGGGGCTCCATCCCAGTTGTAGATGATTCCGTAATCACTTGGTGATGGCATTGAGAATTCCTGGATGAGTCAGGTCTGGCGTTGGCGTAAGTAGTCTGCCAACGCTTCCTGTGCATCGGAGAAGTGCGCCTCGACGTCGGACAGGAGGTCGGATACACCGGAGAGATCGCCGTTTTCGGCGGCCACCTCGACACGCTGGCACGCCTCAGCGAGTAGAGGTGTGCCCAGGTCTCGAGCACTTCCTTTCAGCGTATGAGCCTCTCGCCGCAGGTCCGATTCGTTGCCTGCGGCAGCGGCAGTGCTCATAGCCGTCACGTTGTTTCGACCCTCTGTGGCAAATGTGTCGATCACGTCAGCAACGGAGAAGTCCTCAATGCCTTCGAGTGATTCCAGGTCCCCAAGGGCAGAGCGGTCGAGAATTGGCTTTTGCGACTGGGCGCCGGCAGCGCCTGGGTTCGCCCTATCCCCAGATTCAGCACCCGTCTTGCCTTGCAGTACCCGGTCGATCTCTTCGAATAGGGTCGTGCGACGAACTGGCTTGGCCACGTAGCCATCCATGCCGGCGTCAAGACACATCTGTCGATCACCTTCCATGGCATTTGCTGTCAGTCCGATGATCGGAATGTGGATCGACGCAGACGTCTCAAAGGCACGAATGAGTCCAGTTGCTTCGATGCCCCCCATTTCTGGCATCTGCAGGTCCATCAGGACCAGATCGTGTTTCTGCGGATCCGCCTGGATCGCCTCGATCGCCAATCGACCATTCTCCGCAACGTCGACCACATGGCCATGGCTTTTCAACATTCCCATGGCGACGCGCTGATTGATCTTGTTGTCCTCGGCCAGCAGAATTCGCAATGATTCCAATCCCACAGGGATCGAGTCTCCAGGCCGTGAGCGTTCCTTCTCGTCCAGGCCTCTGAGTGCCGCAAGCAAGGCATTGAGTAGATCGGTTGGGGCAACAGGTTTGCGCAGACAGCTGCGAACACCCTGAGACAAGACTCTGTCGATGTAGTCGGGGTCGTCAAGGGAGGTGAGCATCATCACGGTAGGAGAGTTCAGATCCCTGTCCTGTTTCATGGCCGTGGCGACCTCAAGACCGTCCATCTCTGGCATCATCCCATCGAGAATCACGAGATCAAAGGGGCTGCCCGCCTCCTGGGCCGACTTCATGGCCCGCAGTGCCGCCTTGCCATTGGTCACCGGCACAGGATCCATTCCCCAGTTGGAAAGACCCTCCCGGAGGATGAGTCGGTTCGCCTCGTTGTCATCGACGATGAGAACACTCAGTCCTTCCAGATCGGCTGGTTCCAGACGTGGCCCGCCGCTCTCATCAGTGGGGCGAAGCTGTACTGTGAAATGAAAAGTGCTGCCCTCGCCTGGTTCGCTTTCTACCCAGAGACTGCCACCCATGTGTCCGATCAGCTGACGAGAAATACTCAATCCCAGGCCGGTGCCACCGAAACGACGGGTCGTCGAGGAATCCCCCTGCGAGAAGGCTTCGAATATCTCCGCTTGTTGTTCAGCATCGATGCCTATGCCCGTATCGCTGACCGATGCTTGTAGTTTGACGAGTTCGTCAGACTTTTCCACGAGGGCAAATCGCACAACGACGTCGCCAACATTGGTGAACTTGATCGCGTTGCCGACGAGATTCACGGCGATCTGCCGCAGCCGTCCAGGGTCGCCGATCATACGGTCAGGCACATCTGGATCGACACTGCACGCCAGCTCGAGTCCCTTTTCGTGGGCCCGCACGGCCATCAGCTTCATCACCGAGTTGACGACGTCCCACAGGACGAACTCCACCTCCTCAATGGCCAACTTGCCCGATTCCACCTTGGACAGATCAAGGATGTCGTTGATCAGATTCAGCAAAGCGTCTGCTGAAATACTGATCGTATCCAGATAGTGACTTTGCGTCGCTGTGAGCCGTGTGTCGGTGAGCAATTCAGTCATGCCGATGATGCCATTCATCGGTGTGCGAATCTCGTGACTCATGTTGGCGAGAAACTCGCTCTTGGCTCGACTTGCTTCCAAGGCGCTGTCGCGGGCGCTGATCAGATCCTCATTGATCGACTGAATGGTCGAACGCGCTTCCCGGTGTCGCTGAATCTCCTCCTGCAGCGCCTCATTGCTCTGCGACAATTCCTGTGTCCGCTCTTCGACACGACTCTCAAGTATTTCTTGTGCTTTTCGCAGCTCGCCGTCGCGGGTATGAATCTGCTCGAGCATGGCATTGAAATCGTCATAGAGTTGGCCGATTTCGCCTCCCGTCTTCCTTTCGACTTGCTGGGAGTAGTCGCCGGTGGCTGTGACTTGGCGTGTCGCTTGTGCAAGAGACAAGACGGGGTGGGAAATATGACGTTGAAGAAGCGTAGAAAGCAGGGCCGCGACGCCTACGCCACCGATCATCAAGAGCAGGGCACTGAGTACGAATCGTTCGACTCGTTCGCTCAGATCGCTCATATCAGCGTCAAGGAAGACCGTCCCAACCTGCTCTTCTCCGTCCATGATCGGGCGGAACAGCAGCAGGTGATCATTGACAAACTCCTGCGAGTGACCCTGAGGTGCAGGCAGGTCTGCTGCCATCACATCACTTGGATAGGTCGCGAACACTTCACCATCGGCGTCATAGATACACGCACTTGCGACATCTGGTTCGCCCGCCAGTGAGGCGAGGGTCTTCACTGCGTCCTCGTTGCTAAGAAATCGCAACGCGGAGACTGTGTTTGTACCGAGGATCGCCGCTGTCGTACTCATGCGCTCCACCTTGCCTTGCTCGGAGGCGGAGATGTCAGCCACAACATAGTAGGCACTGACTAACACGAGTACCGTAAAGGCAGTAAGGATCTGTATGCCGACGAGTTTGCGACGAATCGGCATTTCGCCGAAGGAGATCATGACCGGTCGAGCTTCTTCAGGTGCTCTGACAATCGATCCTTGATTGATCCCACGGGATCGTCCTTGCGGATGTAGTCAGCTGCCTTCAGCGCGATGGCTCGCGCGACGACCTTGCCGTCTGCCTCACCCGTCAGCATGACGACGGGCATCTTGGCATGGCGCTTGTCGCTGCGGACCTGCTCGAGAACGTGCAGGCCAGTTACATGTGGCATGTTGATGTCGAGGATCAGCAAATCGGGCAAACTTGTGTCGAGCTTGTCCAGTGCCGCTTGCCCACCTGTCATCTCCACGACGTCACATTCCAAACTGCGCAGGATGGCGGCCACCTTGTGGCGGGCGACAGCAGAGTCATCGACGAGCATGACCGACAGCCGTCGGCGTGTATCGACCATCTCAGATTTGCCCACCCTCGTCACACGCGTGCCGCATTGGGCACAGAACCTGGCGCTCTCTCCGACCTCGAATCGGTGGCTGCATTCCTTGCAGACGTAGCGCGACTCCAGATAGTCTTCCTCGACCGGTGACTCGTCAGTCATCTCACATCCCCTCCCCACCTGGTCGTGGTCCTGTGTCGACGGCCAGTTTCAGAAGTTGGGAGCTGGCTCGCAGCCCGGCCCGCTCCAGTGTGGGTAGATCTATCGCAAATTTCACACGATCGTCAATGACTACAAACTGAATCGCCATGGAGGGTGCCGTCATGGCATCGGTTACGGTGAGCGTGTGCGATGCCATCAGCGTGCGTGAAATGTTGTCGAAGGAGCCGACGAACTCGTGTGTGACGAAGAGTAGCTCACAGGGGCCAAGTGTACGCGGGTCGTCGTAGACAGTGACCGTGATTGGACGGTCACCGGCCAGTTTGCTGCTGGCGATTTTTCGCAAGAGTGGTGTGACACCCGTATCTCCCAGCACGGCGATGCGGAAGGTCGGCGTATTTGTTTCAGGCCACGTGACATAACCGATGAAGTGATACAGGAAAACGGCCTTGTAGCGATTCACGACCGCCGTCTGTGCAGCATCTGCCCTGGCAAGAAGCAAACAGGCAACAAGGGTTGCCACAAGCCATCTCTGTACACCCTTCATCGACTGGCTCAATAGTTGTAACTAAGAGTCAGTTGGACGTTGCGACCCGCCTGTGGCACGAGCGAGTTCATCCATCCAAGTGACCGTTGGGTCACATCGTTGCCTGAGCTAGCCGCTTCGACACCCGAGTGGAAATAGTCGTTGTCGAGAAGATTGTTCACACGCAAGCGCAGCGTCGCCAGGTCAAGATGCAAGTTGACTGCCGCATCGATGACCATCCATCCATCCAACTCTTCGCCCTGCCATCGCAAGGGATTGCGCAGGTAGAGTTTCTTGGCGCTTTCGTAACGGGAGCCAAGATATACACTGCCCCGGTCTCTGATGGGTACAACCAGACCTGCGCGGATCTTGCTGGGTGCAATGTCACCGAGGTCGGTTTCGCTATCTATCCAGTCGGCCAGTTCGGGGTCATAGCGGATGCTGCTGCGCGCTTGCGTAAGGGTGTAATAAAAGTGACCTGTGATGTCGGGTGAATCCGCGATAGGATTCGCCAACGTGAAGCGCGGTCGCAGCTCCAGGCCAACAATGGTCCGCTCGCCTGCATTCTCTGCTTCTTCCTTCAGCACGTTGTCGTAGGTCGCTCGATAGACGGACGCGTCGAACAGGACACGTCCTGTCTGATACATGGCGATCAATTCGACGGTACGCACCTTCTCCGGGTCGAGGTCCGGATTGGCCAGTCGGCCCTGCCAGCCACCCCACAATTGGATGGGCGCTGGCTCCTGGAAGGCTTCACCATAAAGGGCCTTGATCGAACCGCGCTCGGCAAATCTGTAAATCGCCGAGAGACGCGGATTGACCGTGCCACCATAAACTGAGTTGTGGTCATAGCGAAGGCCCGCATTCAATCGATACGGCCCGCTGCTTGCCGTCGCTTGCAGGAAACCACCCAGATCGTCGGTGAGTGTGCGATTGAGTGCCGGCATAGTCGCTGCGGGCGCGGGGGGTAGGCGATAGGTCTCGTCTGTACTGTGGCCGATGCCTGCCCCTGCGCCGTGGGGGCCGTCATCGGCGAGACTGACCGAAGAATAGGCGTCCCAATATCCTGGAATATCGTAGGCCTTCGTCAGGTCCTTGCGCTCGAATTTCATCCCCGTCAGCAACTGTAGATTCTCATCTACATCGATCTCCACCTGCTGCCGGAGGGCCCAACTGTCACTGGCGGAATTCCACGAGGTTAGACTGACCCATGACGCATCCTGTCCGTCCGGGGAGGCCTCGGCCCATTCCCCGCCGATCGTGTTGCGGCGGTAGACGATGGACGTCTGCCCTCTGATCTGTTCGGTGAGTGGTGCCTCGTAGCGCGCGAACCACTGGTCAGAAGTGTTGACCCAGAACGCGTTGTTCTGCGCCCGATCCGCCGGATAGTACGCGCCGTACCCTTCTCGGGTACGCCAATGGGACCCTCCTACACTCAGATCGCCGAAGCCGATGGAGGCCTGTAATGCCAGATCGTCCGTGGGGTCGTGATACTCGCCCAGGGAATGGCCATCATTCTCGAGGTCCAGCAGAGGGCCCCACAAGGCAGGGTTGCTGAGCATGGCGCTGCTTGTGAAACCGCCCCGGTCGGAGAGGTCGGCTTCATCGCTGCGAAAGACGCGGGCCGTGGCGCTGTATGTGACGTCGCCCATACGGCCTTGCGTTGTGGCGTCGACACTGCCCGTGGCAAAACTACCCGCTTGCACGTCCAGTCGGGTCACCGTCTCACCGGGTTCCAGGCCTGCACCCGACTTCGTCTGAATGTTGATGATGCCTTGAAATGCATTCGGCCCATACACGGCTGATGCGGGCCCGTAGAGTACTTCGACACGTTCGACATTCGTCAGCGGATACTGGCGCGAGATCTGCGCGGCGTGCGACCACAAGTGATTGTCGACGCGACCATCGATCATCAGCAAAGTTCGCTGCGTCTGCGGTGTTCGGTACCCACGCTGATAAGCTGTCAGGTAGAGGGTGCCATTGGTCACGGTGACATCAAAGCCAGGAAGGTCCAGCAGCACTTCATGCAGCCCCGTGTAGCCACGCTGTTGAATATCCTGGGCACTGATGACAACCATCGCTGCCGGCGCATCGATCAGTGGCTCGTCGACGCCCGACGCGAGGGAGACGTCCATCTCCATGAGCTCGGACAAAGGGGGGGCCAGCAGGTCTTCCAGATCAGGCAGATCCTGGGCCAGGCTGCTTGTCGCCATACCCATAAACAGACAAGGCAGGAACCGACGCACGCTCATACTTCCTCACTTGAAGAATTAGACATCAGGAGAAACAACGGGCCGCCCCTCGATCGTGCAACAGGCCGCCAATGGCCGCGTCAATCAGCGCTCGGTGTCACGGAGATACGGATCGAGGCTTGGCTGACGGGCTCGGCGAATCTCCAGCAGAGCCGGGTCGGTGTCGAACTCTCCTGAATGACGACGTGATCGAAGATCAGAACACCGTCGGGGCTGGAAACGATGACATCGACGCCAGTCCCCCCCTCGGTGATCGTGAGGGATCCGTCCGGCTTCTGAGACCAGTCGCAGTATGTAATCAATGCTGTCTCGAAATCCTCTGGCTGCGAGAACGTGACCGAATCCAGGACCGTCACTGCTCCCTTGCCGGAGCGGTCGTGGGTAAAAGTGCGTGTCAATGCATCAAGAGAGGCAACCCGGTACGCGCCGGACAGGTCGAGGACCACTTCGTCCACGTCATCGGAGAAATCCGTTGCAATAACGGTAGTTGTGACATCTGTACCAATTCCCTTGGTGTATTCGCTCTTCGACGGTGGCTGCAGTTGCCCGGCGACGACGGGGACGGGGTGGCCGAAGCTGTTGAGCAGATTTCCTTCATAGCGGGTGGGGCCAAAGGTGCGCTCTGTGTAGATCTCGGCTCCGGGATCGGTGAGCAACTCACGATCACCGATCAGGACGGTGAATGTACCCAGATCGTTGTGATTGTGATTGACGCCATTGTCCCCACCCTTCAGCGTCGATGCCAGGTGAATGGGCGCCGCCTCTCGTGGACGGCAGATAAGGAACTGTTCGTCCGACCACCAATCCCGCCATGGCGACCCGTGCTCACGAGAATAGGCAGCGCGCACGTCGACCTGATGGAACAACACGAGCAGAATCGTTGGAGATGTGCGAAAGGGGTTGCCCGATAGAACGTCGATGGCCACACCTTCTGATCGGTGCTGGCGCGAATCGTCGAGGCGGTTGTTGGGCCAATGCACGAGCCACGCAGGCAAATCGACATCTCGGCGACAGTCGGCGAAGGTGGGGAAGACGCCATCCTGTATCTCCATTCGCTGTCCGAAGTGGGACATGCGCTCTGCCAAGGGTTGGATGAGCCAGTCGATCGCATCTGCCGTGACGGCACGAACCGTCTCAGCGAGGGTCACATAGCAGCCATAGCCATAGGCCCAGTAGCTGACCCCTTCCGTATAAAACCCTGACTCTGTGAAGCCCTCCTCGGAATAGCGAATCAGCTTTTCGGCGGTGGCAACATACCAGGCACGATCGGCAGCGTCTTCCAGTAGAGCCAGTGCGCAGCCGACGGTATGCAGCAAGCAAACTGAATTCCAATTGTGGGTAACCGTCACCCACCAATAGACGTCTTTGCCACTCTCGATGCGCTGGCGAAAGGGCGCCAGTGTTCGTCGCTGGACTTCGCGGCGGATTCCCGCACGCGTCTCGGGAAGCAAACGATCACCAAGCAGATAGTCGGCGGCGACAAGCAAACTGGCCGTGTGTGTCGAGGATAAGTCGTTGAAGATCGTGTGACCTTCGAAGGTGTCCTTGCCCTCATCATTGTTTGGATGAATCCAGCTGCGCAGGGTTAAGGTGTGCTGGATGTCTTGCTCGATCAATCCGAGAAATTCATCGTTCGGTTCGAGGCACTCGGCCAAAGGCAACAGGGCCATGCGCAAACGCGACCCTGGCGCGACGGCATTCATCGCCGCGGGACTGCCATCGCTCAGGCAGGCGAGATAGATCTCGTCTGTCACCTGTGGCAGCGGGGTCTGTTCTGCCGCTTCACGAGCTTGTTGGAGAATCCGACGGCCTACATCGTCGTCTCTGAGCGGGTCCCATGCAGCCCGATCTGTGCCGGGGTGGCCGAGATGAAATGTGCCAGCACCAGCGGGACCTGGCTGCATCAATGCCAGTAGTTCCTGCACGCGCTCATCTGCTGGTGCGAAATTCTCGCCATCGGGCAGATTGATATTGAAGTCTCCCTGGCCCATGATCTACTCGACCGCGATTTCGTCAACGAAAAGCCACGCAGGATTGCCGGCGCCGGCGCGACTCTTGGGGATGATGCGGGGTGGGAAGGTGACCTTCACGAAGCGTGTGAGGACCGCATCAAATGTGACAACATGTCGTACGATTGTGTCCTCCATGTCAGGACTGTGAATCGAGCCGATGGGCTCAAAGAGTGTGCCATCATCTGAAATTTCCACCAGCACGCGATCTGCCTGGTGCACCCAGCTGGCACGGCTATTGAGGCTGCGCGCCGTGACTGTGGAGATCCTTGTGGGCTCGCCGAGATCGATCACTGCCTCGAGACCCGTACCCTCTGCGCCGACCCATTGACCATCGCCATAGGATTCAGAACCGGTGACGCCATTCACGAGGGTCGCCACGCCATCTCGTGCGCGGTATTTCTCGCTGGCCGGTTCAGTCAATGAAATGGGTCGGCCAAGTGCGTGGTGCAAGACAAATAGCTTCTGCGTGACATCTGAAACAGCTGCATTCTGTAGATAGGCGACGGCGCGGACATTTGCGCTCTGCGTCAATTCAAAGGGGCCATCGTAGTGCGCATCCTGACGACTCGGTTGCCGATCCATTCCTGGCTCTTCATCCGGACCCTGGATGATGTAGTGGATATCGAGATCTTGTCTCTGTGTGGCGAGTCGCAGAGTCAGTCGGTGGTCTGGTCCGATCGGTTTGGGATCGAAGGTGACATCGTAAAACTTGCCGCCCCTGATGGTCTCAACACCCGCCTGTAGCGGCGGATATTTCATCAGACGCTCTGGATCGAGGCGACTCCAGGTGGTGAAGAGATGGCCCAGCATATTCGGGTGCTGCAGGCTGTAGGAATACTTCGCCAGCGCTTCCACACCCTTGACCTTGCGCCAGCTGCTAGGCAAGACCCGAAATCCCTTGTCGAGGAACATGGGAATCGACGAGTAGGCTGGTGCCGGCTCGTAGTGCCAGTCGCAGATGACAATGTCCTTTGGAATCATGTCGACTGCTGGTGCCGTGCCGTTGAGGGACGATTCGTATTCGCCGAAGGAATGCACCTCGCCATCGATGAGGCGGTCGCCCCACATGAACATCTCCAGGCCCCCGTCCGCGACAAAATGAGCGTGGAATTCATTCACAACCTGAGCGAACAGTTGCGCCGGATCCTGTCCCTTCGTGTGCGGCGATTCTTCGGCGCCGAGCAGGAAGATCTCGTCCATGCCGAGGTGGATGCCATCGGCTCCGAAGGCATCGACGATTTCGTCAATCAGTGGAAAGACGATTTCGTTCACACGCGGATTGGTGACATCCCACTCGCGACAGTAGATCCCCTCGTTTCCGGGGAAAGCACCTGGTGTGAGATCGAGCTCTGGATAGACCGTGAGCAGAGGGAAGGTCGTGCCCGCCCATGACTGATGGCCGAGGGCCTGAAACTGTGGGATCAGTCGGATTCCATGAGTTTCACAAATCTCGGCGAAGCGTCGTGCGCCCTGCCGGGTGATGAGCTGTGATCCCTGGCGAAAGCTCCGGATGGGACTCAAACTCGAAGCTGTAGTCGACTTCAAGGAAGATGAGGTTGATTCCCTGGTCGGCGAGCGTGGGAATCGTCTTGCCCAGTTCCACCAGCAGCGAGTCTGACGTCCAGGAGAGCAGATGAATGCCGACGATCTGATCAGCCGCCCGGGCTCGATGGGTGGCAGCTAACAGCAGGCAGATTCCAAGGATGAGGGTCAATGGGCGCATCGAGATGGGCTTTCGATTCGGGGGAGTCGGTGGTTGAGGACTTGCAGGGCGATTGCCCGTATCTTTCCCGCACTGGTAAGTTAGGTGGCCGTGAGGTCGCCTTCCAGCGGCTCCAATCGTCCCAGGGCCACGCTTGACACTGTTCCACATGTATAGAGGAATTCCTGCCAGGCGGAACCCAGGACTCATATGCCCCCAAAACGCAATCGTTTGCGCGAGCTGCTCGCCAGCTACGTGCTCCCCCACAAGAGACTCGTCGGTTCTCTGGCGACGCTGCTGTTCTCCAGCATCGGCCTGCAGATCCTCAATCCGCAGATCATGCGCGGGTTTATCGATGCGGCTCGATCCGAGACCTCTCTCGATCTCGTGTTGCGCGCCGGATTTCTCTTCCTCGCCATCGCCGTGGGCCAGCAAGTACTGGCCATCGGCGCTCGCTATCTGAGCGAGAGACTCGCCTGGACTGCGACCAATGCACTGCGCGAAGATCTGGCCCTGCACTGTCTGCGCCTCGACATGGCTTTCCACAACAAGCGCACCCCAGGTGAGATGATCGAACGCGTCGACGGCGACGTGGGACACCTGGCGAATTTCTTCTCTCAATTCACCGTGCGGATCGTGGGTAATCTCTTTCTCCTCGCCGGCGTCCTCGGTGTGCTTTTCTACGAAGACTGGCGTCTTGGCGCGGCCCTGGCTGTGTATGCCTTCCTCACGGTCTTTGGCCTGGCTATGATGCGCAACACGGCCGTTCCTGCCTGGGAGGAGGCGCGCGAAGCGAGTGCCGGGCTCTTCGGCTTTCTGGAAGAGCACCTGTCTGGGACGGAAGACATCCGCGCCAATGGCGGTCAGGAGCACTCCATGAATCTGCTCTATGATCACGCCGGTCGTCGCTTGCGTACCGAACGCGTCGCGGGACTGCGCAATGTGCGCTTGTGGGGTTTGACGGGTGGGCTGCATGTGTTGGGGCACATCATCGGCCTCGGTGGTGGATACCTGCTGTATCAGTCGGGGCAGATGACAGTGGGAACTGTCTTCATGGTGATCTGGTACACGGATATCCTCTTTAGGCCCCTCGAACAGATCACCAGAGAACTGGAGGATTTTCAACGAGCCAGTGCCAGCATCACTCGGGTGGATCACCTGCGACAAGAGTTGAGCACAATCGACGTTGTCGAGGGCGCGCCGTTCGCGCCCACTGATCGTGGTGACCAGCCTCAGGTGCAAGGGAGCATCGCCAAAGGCGTACCCCTCGGCGTCGATCTCGATCAGGTGAGTTTTGGTTACGACCCGGAAGACCTGATTCTCAAGCAGGTCGACCTGCATATCGAGCCAAATCGCGTGGTTGGTCTGCTGGGCCGCACCGGGAGCGGCAAGACAACGATTTCGCGCCTGCTGTTCCGTCTCTACGACGTGCAGGAGGGAAGGATTCGAATTGGTGGCACCGATGTGCGCGACGTGGCACCTTGGGACCTGCGCCAGAGGGTGGGAATCGTCACCCAGAGTGTGCAGCTGTTTCGTGGCACGGTGCGCGACAATCTGACCTTCTTTGCCAAGGATGTGCCAGATGATCACATCCTCGACGTGATCAACACAATGGGTCTGTCAGATTGGTTTTCGACCATGTCAGATGGACTCGACACGCACCTGGCCAGTGGCGGCGGTGGACTGTCCGCCGGTGAAGCACAGCTGCTGGTCTTTACGCGCGTCTTTCTGAAGGATCCCGGGCTTGTCATCCTTGACGAGGCCTCATCCCGGCTCGATCCGGCAACCGAGGCGCGCATCGAACTCGCTGTAGAACACCTGTTGGCGCGACGCACGGGAATCATCATTGCTCACCGTCTGGCGACGGTTCAGCGCGCCGATGATATCATCATTCTCGATGACGGGCGCATTGCCGAATTTGGCGAGCGAGAAACGCTCGCCGCTGACCCCGACTCGCGTTTCAGTGGGCTGCTGAAGACGGGCCTGTCGCAGGTGCTGTCATGAAGACCTGGGAAGGCGTCTATTCCACGATTCGCTATGTGACCAAGTGGTGGATCGGCAACATGGCCGGCATCGTTCTGATCTTTCTCTCCTTCCAGGTGCCCGGTTTGGTCAATCGGGAATTCTTCAATCACATCACCGGTGACGCCCCTGCACGGATCGGCCTGACGGCGATGGTCGTGCTGCTCGTGGCCGGAGGTTTTGGGCGGCTCTTCGGGATCTTCTTCACCGTGTTTACACATGTGCCGCTGCAGTATCGCATCGCCGCCCTGCTGCAGAAAAATCTGCTCGGTCGCATCTTCAAACTGCCAGGCGCTCAAGCCCTCGAGAGTTCGGCAGGGGAGACGATCAGTCGCTTCCGTGGAGACGTGGATGAGGTCCGCTGGTTTCCCCTGCGCCTCAACGATTGGATCGCCTCCATCGTCAATGGCGTCCTGTCCATCGCCATCATGATGTGGATCAATCCGTACATCACGATGGTGAGTCTCGTGCCGATCCTTGCTGTCATGGGCGTTGTCTATTTCATGCGCATGCGTATCGCCGCGTATCGGAAAGCAGCACGTGAAACGGCGGGACACGTAACTGGTTTTATCGGCGAGTTATTTGGCGCAGTGCAGGCGGTCAAAGTGTCGACATCTGAACAGTCGATGATCGACCACTTCTCTGAGCTGAACCGACGACGACCAAAGGCAGCACTACGCGACCGACTCTTCGAGCAATGTATGGATTCGGTTTTCCGCAATGCCGTCAGCATCGGCACGGCGGTGATCATGATCCTCGCGGCTCAGTCGATGCGGGCTGGCGAATTTACGGTGGGTGACTTTGCCCTGTTTGTCTATTACTTGCCTGGCCTGGCGGAAATGACGTGGATGTTCGGATCCACGACAGCACGCTTTCGTCAGCTCGGTGTCTCTTTCGAACGCATGCAGCGCGTGATGCAGGGTGCACCCGAGACGGATCTGGTCGAGCATGGGCCGATCTATGTCGACGAGGACACCCCCCAGCTGGAGCGCCCTGAGCGCTCGTCGCCGGATCGACTCGAACATCTCTCGGTTCGTGGCCTCGGCTACCACTACCCAGGATCTGAAAATGGGGTAACGGGTATCGATCTCGAGATGCCGCGAGGCTCCTTTACGGTGATCACGGGTCGCATTGGTTCCGGGAAGACGACGCTTCTGCGCGCGATTCTGGGTTTGCTGCCCAGGGATGAGGGAGAGATCATCTGGAATGGCAAGCACATCGAAGATCCCGCCAATTTCTTCGTACCGCCACGCTCTGCCTACACACCGCAAGTGCCCTGGCTCTACAGTGCGTCACTGACAGACAATCTGCTCATGGGACTGCCCCAGGTGGAGGGCGAGCTGGAGCGGGCGATGTACTCAGCCGTACTCGAAGAGGATCTGACGGAATTCGACAAGGGCCTCGACACCGTCGTCGGGCCCAAGGGTGTGCGACTCTCAGGTGGCCAGATGCAGCGTGTTGCGGCGGCTCGCATGTTCGTGCGTGATCCGGAACTGTTTGTTTTTGACGATCTGTCGAGTGCCCTCGACGTCGACACCGAAAGCCGGCTCTGGCGGCGGATGTTTGAGCGCCGCGGGCCGGGCCAAAGCTCGAGTCCAGGCACAGGTCAGGACGCGAGCTCAGCCAGCACCGAGCGGCAAACCACTTGTCTCGTCGTGTCGCATCGACGCCCTGCGCTGCGCCATGCAGATCAGATCATTGTATTGAAGGACGGCAAGATCGAGGCGGTTGGCGGACTGGAAGATCTCCTCAAGACAAATGAAGAGATGCGCAGACTCTGGAGTGGTGACGGGACCCAGAGCGAGACGGACGCGTGAGGGCTACCACTCGAAAAGGATGCCCAGGAAGGGCTCCGAACGCGTATCGATCATCCGATACATCTGTGGTGCCTGCTCATAGCTGACCCGATGTGAGATCAAGGGCTCCAGGCGCAGTTCGCCGGCAGCGATCAGATCGAGGGTTGCCTCCATGCGCGGCCGCGTGATGCCACTGATATAGTGCGTCGTCAATTCACTCTTGTGCAGATCCGCCATACTCGCCCAGGTATCCTCGGGTGAGAATCCTGAATAGACGATCTGCCCCTGTTCCCGCTCCAGCAGGGGCATGTAAGCTGCCTGAACCTGCGGTCTCTGCACGGTGTCGATGACAATGGGTACGTGTTGCTGTCCCGTCAGGGCCTGTATCTGCTCGACTGTATCCGCCGCTTCGAGCAAGGCATGATCCGCACTATGGGCTGCTGCTGCGTCCAAGCGCATCTGACGATGGCCGACAAGGATGGTGCGGGCGCCACGAGCGCGTGCCGCCTGCGCGCCGAACTGGCCGATGGGGCCATCGCCATACACGACAACCCAATCACCGGGCTCCATGTAGGGGCGATACGCGGCATTGTATCCCACCTGAATCACGACGGTCGCCGCAGCGTCCACGGGATTCACACCGGCAGGCATACGGAATAGATGCTCGAGTTTCGAATTGGCCGTGCCCACATGTGAACCCCAGAAGGGGACGGGGGAGGCTGTCCAACTGCCCATGGTCGCCATCACGGCGTCGCCCTCCTTCCAGCCTGTGACATCAGCTCCCACGGCGGTGATCGTACCGACTCGTTGATAGCCCGGAACCGCTGGAAAGGGTGTCGCTGCCCACGTGAACTCGTTGTGCAGAGCCCAGCCCTCAGTGCCTGAACTGATGCTGGAAAAGTGGGTCTGAATCTGCACTTCTCCCGCTGCGGGAGGGGGGACGTTGATCTGCTGGATTTCGACTTGATCCACGCCGGAAAAAACGACTGCCTGCGTACTCATGGAAGGATGGCCCATTCAGGAACAGTTCCTGAGATATTGAGTAGGGGGATGACGAAGAGCACCATGATCATGGACAATACCACCACAGAAATGAGATTCATGCGCAAACCCGCTCGTGACATCTGTGGAATGGTCACTTGGCCACTACCAAAGATCACCGCATTGGGTCCCGTGCCTGAAGGCAGCATAAATGCACAAGAGCAGGCGAAGGTGGCGGGAATCATCAGGAGAAAAGGGTGGGTGTTTCCTGCAGCGGCCATGGTCGCCAACACGGGCAGGAAGATACTCGCCGTTGCTGTATTCGAATTGATCTCGGTGATGAAGGTCATGAACAGGACCACAAGCAGGACGATGACGGGCACGGGCAAGGCGGCGATGGGTGCCATCGCACCACCCAGCCAGGTGGCCAGTCCCGTCGCGGCGAAGCCCTTGGCAATGGCATAACCGCCACCGACGATCATGGCCACGCCCCAGGGTACCGTCTGTGCCTGCTGCCAGTCGAGCAGCCGGGTCCCCTTTGTCTCGCTGCCACCGGCGGGCAGTACAAACAGTGCCAATGCGGCGGCGACGGCGACGGTCGCATCGTGGACCAGATGCTCTACACCCATCGCTTCAGCCCACACATCACGGAAGATCCAACCGAGACCCGTGAGCAGAAAAATTCCTAATACACGTTGCTCACCAGGTTGCATCGGCCCGAGGGCTTGCAGTTCACCGGTGATAATTTCGCGGCTGCCAGAGAAGCTCCCTGTGACGCCAAAGGAGCGCGTCAAAAAGAACCAGGTAACGGGCAGCATACATATCACAAAGGGGATGCCGATCTCCATCCAGTCGACGAAGGTCACATCCGGCGCCTGCGGATACATGGTCTTCACCATGCCGACGAAAACCATATTCGGTGGTGTGCCCACCAGTGACCCCGTGCCGCCGATGCTGGCGCTGTAGGCGATGGCAAGCATCAGCGCCACAGCGAAGCCTCCCCCTTTGCCATCGTCGCGGGATGCGATCGCCATGCCGATAGGCAACATCAACAAGGTCACTGCCACATTGGCGATCCACATGGACAGCAACGCGGTGGCGAGCATGAAGGAGAGTATGATCAAGCGTCTGCTGGTACCGATTCGATGGATCAGATTCAGGGCGATGCGCCGATGTAGTTGATGTACCTCGAAGGCACGAGCGATGAAAAAGCCGGCGAGAAACATGAGCACATAATTGTGCCCGTAGTTTGCCGCCGTCGCCTTGGCGTCAAGGATGCCTAGCAAGGGGAACAGTGCGGCGGGAACGAAGGCCGTCGCTGCAATCGGAATGGCTTCCGTCATCCACCACACGGCCATCAGCAGGGTGACCGCCGCAGCTCGTTGCGCCACGGGGCTCATCCCGGCAGGTGTCGGCAATAGCAACGCCAGAGCAAATAGCAGCAAGCCACCGACCAGACCAGCTGACTGACGTGAAACGATCATTCCACGACCTGTGTGAAGCCGAGCATTGGTCGATGACCACTCACGTCCTGAGGTACGACGAAGGGGGGATAGGTACCCGGCGCGCCGATGACGACGGCTTTGCCGACGAGACTCCGCTGTAAGCGAATCTCGAAACGATCGGGTCTCGGGATGGCCCAGCCTTCAACAGGCACATCGCCTTGTTTATCGCGCACGACAAAGGGAAACTCAGCGGGGATCAAATTCTCGAAGTGCAACCGCTCATCCACGTCATCGAAATGGAGCTCGAGTCGGCGTGCGGTCTTCCTTTTTGCAGTGACACAATTCGGATGACGGAATTTGACGTCGCGCTCGAAGACACCGCCCAGGGCCGTCGCCGCGGCGCGCTGGCCGATGGTGACATTACCCAGTGAGTTGGTGTGGATCGAGTCCGAAAGATTCAGGTCAATGGTCGAGATGAGGAAGACATTGCGCATTGACTGCGCCAGTTGACGCTGGATCTCGCGCATGCCATCCCAGCCGGCATCGCCTTCTGTACTCGGTTCACTCATGACACGATTCAGCTGCACGGTGATCACGGGCAACTCGCGGTCGCCAAAACTAGCGCGAAGATCCGCAACGAAATGCTTGAAGTTGCGCGCATACACGCGACGCTGCTCGCCACCCGCATCGGATTCTCCCTGATACCACACGACGCCCCGTACACGTTTGGCACGGGCATCCTCCGCGTAACGCAGCATGTTGTCGAAGAGTACTCCGCCGGATGGGTTGTTCTTGCCTCCCCGCGTCCACGCAGACAGGGGCGAACCACCAAGGGCGGCGGGAATCAAGCCGATGGGCACACCCAGCTCGGATCTCAGGATCTTGGCGAAGACGAGCCACGGACTGTGAGATGGATTCGAGCCCAGGCGATTCGGCAGATATTGTGTCTGTGTCGAATCATTCAACGGGTGAGATGCGAGAGTCCATTCGCCGCGGGCCCGAAAGACGTGCACGCCCAGTTCCGGCGCGTCCGGTGTGGGTGATTTTCCGTGGCCCTCGGAATTGCTCTGCCCCGCGATGATCCAGAGATCGCCGACGCCGAGGTGATGCACCATGTCGCCCCGTTGTCCCCATTCCACAGGGCCGTTGCTCAACTGCAAGACCGTTTCAAGGCGATAGAGACCGCCCGCAGGGACTGCGTCGAGGGTGATGCTCCAGGTGCCTGACTTCGCACCCGACTTTCTCGTGCGTGTGCGCACCCACTGCAGCGAGCGCGTCACGGCCTCGCCATCGGCTTCGCGTACGAGACGGACGACGACGACGGCTTTCGTAAAGGATTCACCCGTGACCCAGCGACCAGACAGGGTGATGGATGCTGTGTCATCTGCTGCGCGTTGAAAGATCTGCCAGTCCTGCGCGCCGTCTTCGATCAAGACGCCGAGTTCGTCCTTCTTGTTCATTTGGTTGACCTTGTCGCCAGGTGAGGGTTTTTCCGGCATCAACGATAGTCGCACTGCCCCCAGAGGGCGACCCCCACGGTGTGCAAGACCTTGCTCGGGCGGTGCCGATCAGACTAACCTGTTGGCGGGCAGTTGCTTCAACGCCCTGCAATCATCGCCTACCAGCACCCATCGCCGCGCCAACACCCATCAAACGGGGACGTCCATCTTGAGTGAGCAGCAGCGATGAACTCTGACCAGGATGACCATCACTGTGACATCCTTGTCGTTGGCGCCGGTGCAGCGGGTCTGTTTGCGGCTCTGGCGGCACGCGGTGCAATCGGCGCGGACGGTCGTCGGCGAAATGTGCCAGCCAATGCGCCTCATGTCGTGCTGCTGAACAATGAAGCGCGACTGGGTCTCAAGATCCTCGTGTCTGGTGGTGGCCGCTGCAATGTGTCCAATGGCCATGTCGATGAGGGTGACTACGAGACGGACACACCGCGTGTGCTGAAAGGACTGCTGCGGGAATTCCCTGTCGAGTCGATTCGGACCTTTTTCGAATCGCGTGGGTGTCGGCTACAACAGGAGGCGTTGGGCAAGCTTTTTCCGTGTAGTGGCAAAGCGCGTGACGTGTTGCAGACTCTGCTTGCCTCAGTCGAAGACGCCGGCATTCCTCTGATCGCCCCAGCCCAGGTCGACCGACTCATCCCGCCAGCGTCCGAATCTCTCTCCTGGTCGGCGACGCTCGCGGATGGGAGCAGATGGCAGGCAAACCGTCTGATTCTGGCGACGGGTGGCAAGAGTCTGCCGAAGACGGGTTCGCGCGGTTTCGGGCTGACCCAACTGGCCCAGCTCGGGCACACCATGGCGCCCCCTGTGCCGGCCCTCACGTCGATGCGACTCCACCCGGACGGTCCCCTCGCAGGCCTGGCGGGGTTAACGGTCGCCGCAGTCCTGACCTTGTCGCCAACACGCGTCGAGCCCGAACAGCTGTCCGGTGCCCGCCATCGCCCCCTGGCGCGCGCCGCAGGTAGTCTTCTGGTGACGCACAAAGGAGCGACAGGTCCCGTTGCCTTCGACGTGAGTGGCGCCTGTCAGCGCGCTCTCGATGGCGCCGATGATGTCACCCTGCGCGCCGACTTCTGGAGTCTCTCCGAATCGGCCGGCGTCTGGTCCGAATACAGAGGGCAACCCAAGCCGCCCGGCGCCTGTCTGCAACCGAAACTGACACCACGGCCGCCTACAAGAGAGCTCTTCGAGGCGCAGGCAAAGGATCTCTTCGCTCAGGGCGATCGGAATCTTGCCGTCGCTCTGTCGACACGCCTGCCCCGAGCCCTCGTAGGGGGGCTCGTCCGGGCGGCCGGCCTTGATCCCGATATCAAGGTCAAGCAGATCGATACGCGTGGACGACGACAACTGTTTTTGGCGCTGACGCAGGTTGATCTGAGACTTCAAGGGACCGACGGCTATGAGAAGGCGGAAGTCACGGCGGGGGGTGTGCTTCTGGCCCAACTCGAGCGCCGTACCCTCGAAAGTCGCCTTCTGCCCGGTCTCCACTGCTGTGGCGAGGTCGTCAACGTGACGGGGCGGCTCGGGGGATTCAATTTTCAGTGGGCATGGTCGAGTGGGTATGCGGCGGGCATGGGTGCCGCAGCCCAATTTGCCTGACACAGCCGCAGGACTTTCTGACAACAAGGGAGGCCAACAGTGATAGAGAAACACTTGGCGTCGCAGCGTCTGATGCGGCGAGGCCCGATGTCATGGATGATTCCAGCAAGCCTCTGGCTCTGGTCGATGAGGTTGGCTGTCTTTGCTGCAGCAACAGGGCATGCTGCAGATCTACCCATCGCCGCAGACGCCAGCAATGACTTCTACACGTCCCGTGGCATCACCTTCTACGCGCCCTTTGATGGAACACTACATGCCGCATACGCTGGTGGTCGTGCCGAGGCAATCGAACCCTATTTTGAGCCGTTCTACAAAGACCAGCAGATTGCCTACGAAGAGGGACCTTTCGGCGAGGCGGTCACTGGCAATCTGTGCCTTGTCTATGACCCTCTGCGGAATTTCTCGGCGGAACGTGGGGCTGTGTCCTTCTGGTTTCGGCCGAATGAGGGTGATCTGTGGACGTTCTTCCAGGTTCATGCACGTGAGGCAGGCGTGGGCCCCAACTCACGTCGGCAGATGGACCTCTACTACGCGACGTTTCTGCTCGGTACGAGCCCTGTATTACGCGAGGGTTTCGCTCGCGCCCTGATTCGCCCCGCGCTGGAAGCCCAGGACGAACCATTTTCCCTGCCAGATCTGAATCCTGATACGTGGCATCACGTTGTGTGGACATGGGATCACACGCAGGGAATGCGGCTGTTTATCGATGGCGAGAAACTCGTCGACAGCTGGGGGACGACGGCGTGGATACAGATGATGACTCCAGGCATCATCAAGCTGAAGTCGATGCAGGCTGTGGATGAGTTGCTGCTCTTCGACCGCGCCCTCACCAGCGCCCAGGCCATAGCACTGCATCGCGGTGAATTGCCTGCACCCGACGCGGTCCGGATCTCGGCCACGACACGCCAGATCCCACAGGCTCTCGAAAACGATGTGGCCCATGCCTATGGACTGGATGCGGGCAGCGACTACCCCGTGCTACGGGCTGGCCATCCCATGACGATCACGCCGTTGCACGCCCTGGATGCGCGGGATGCACGTCAACCGATGTGGCGTGCCCTCGATGGCAATCGCACGACCTGCTGGCCCACGAGTCACATCGAGATTGCCAATAGTGATCGATTGAGCATCGACTATGGTGGTCCCGTACGGGCCAACTATCTGCGAGTCCTGTCCGACGGAACACGTTTCTCGGTGCATACGGGCGATGGGCGCTCACTGTGGACGGACGAAGTACGACCCGAGCGTGATGGCTGGGAGGACAAACTGGTCCGGCGTCGAATGCTGGCTGAACCGGTCGAGTTCGAGAAGCTTGTCCTCGATCGCCATGGTGCGCGCGTCGGTGAATTCTGGGCATACGATCTACGCCAGGGTGCCGCGATCTCTGCCGACACCCAGCGTGTGCTGCGTCCAGGCCGCTTTACAGATCTGCGAGATGTCGAGTGGGAGGGTGGTGTGTATTCGCTCTACCACAGCGGCGGCTCACCGGCGGTCGAGATGGTGGATGAGCCGACAGAAAAACTCAAGGCCATCGAGCTATCGCCGCTGCGACCACTGCATCTGATCAGTGAAGCGATGCATGCGAGGACCGGGATCAGTGGTGTCAGGTTGCAGTTGGCCATGATCCCTCCTGCGAATCGCAGTGAGGGTGTGCTGCGTATTCGCATCGTCGATCCTGTGACGAAAGAGCGGGATCTGTTCAATGCAGATGTGAAGGTCGAATTCACGGACGGACAGAATCCACAGGTTTTCGATCTGTCCATCGACTTTCGTGATATCGTGCTCGAAGAGGGACGTCGTCTGTGGATATGGATCGTTCCTCGACACGGAGAGTGGATTGAGCTCAATGACAGCAAGCTGACGCTGCACGAGGTCGTTGTCGAGAAGGCGGCGCAGCAGTTTGTTGCCGATGCACGAGATCTGGTGGAACGGGCTTTCCCCTTTGACTCGGAGCCGCATCCGTGGACGCGATCATGGAAGTGGCCAGGCGACGAGCATTATTACTACCTGTGGTCTGAGTGGGCACCGTTGGAACACCTGATTCGCACGGGTCTGGGGGCTCATGACCCTGTGGTCGGTACGTATTGGCACATCCTGCGGCCTGATACACGCGAGCGTCTCGCTGACTACGTCGACTATTCGCGTAGTGCGCCACTGCGCAGTCTGCCCTATACGAGACCTCCTCTGCCGCAGATGGAGAATCCAACGGATGCGCCGGCGTGGGCGCTGTATCAGCGCGAGTTGCTCGAGCAGTTTCTCAGCATTGTTGAGTGGTGGTACGATCATCGTCTCGATGTGGAGACAGGGATCCTGCGTGGCTATGGAGACGACACGCAACTCACAGGCGAAACCTTCTGGATGTATTTCTGCACAGGAGACGAGAAGATTCGCCATCTGCTGCGTGCTGTCACGGATGGCACCTGGAAGAATGCCGGCTTCTATCGCGGCTATCCGATGCGTACCAACGATGTCGGCCACAATGCGGAGGAAGTTGTCGGCGCCTGGCCGCTGTTGGTGTTGTCCGAATATGGTGATCCACGCTATGTGGAAATGTCGATGGAGTCTGTGTCGGTCCTCGATTTTGCCACGACGCAAACACCCCTGGGGCACCGTCACTTCAAGAGCTGGTATTTCTCAGCGACTGAAGCCGTCACCGATGGGGATCTTGGCATCGACAATATGGGCAACAGTGCCTTCACGATTCTCGGTCATATGCTGTCGTGGTACAATAGAGACCCCAAGCTCACTTCCTTCTATCGGGAGTGGGCCGATTCCTGGCTCGATGACTTCGCCAGATCTCGTGAGCAAGGCTTTACCAAACCGATCAGTGTGCGGATCCCGGCCGAAGAGTATGTGGAAGGTGTGTACCACCGTTCCTATACGATGCCGCATCAGTTCTTTATCACCGGACTTCTGTCTGGAGACAGCACCTATACGGCACGGGCACTGAGCAATGAGGACGGGTTCTATCCGGCCCTGCGGCGACGCGGCAGCAGCATGTTGCTGCGCGACTTTGCCTCGCAGCGGCATCGACTTCTAGAAGACGCACGCTTCGCCGCTTTTAGAGAGCGTCCAACTACCGCCTTCGAGACGTGGTTTGTTACTGGTGATTCGGCACCCCTCGCTGACTACTACCGGAAAAAGGTCGAGGACTACAAACAGGGGACGCACTATCTGTACACCCAGGGTCAGCCAAGCACGGATCGACTGTGGGGATTGTGGGATGAGAATCTGTTCCTCGCCTACCTGGGAGGCTATGCCGCCGGACACCGTCGCACGTCGAATTGGCCTGGTCTGGCCATCAGCTATACAGAGGCCGGCACGGATCTGGCCAGCCTCGTGCTCGAGAATCGGACGACACAACTCGCTCTGCGCGCCTACAATTTCGAACCGGCACGAGAACAGGTCGAGATTCGCGTGTGGCAATTGGAGCCTGGCGAGTATCGTTTGGAGAACGGCGCTGATGCGAACGAGGACGGGGTATTCGATGGCGAAACAGAGATTCGTTCGATCGCTGTGCGTCGGGGCACGAGGATGACCGTCCCCATACCCTATGGGCAGATGCAATTGCTGCGTCTCAGACAGGTAGAAGCTCGACCCGAGCCGGCGCTGCTGCCTGATCTGGCCATCGGCCCCGATGATGTGTCGTATCGGCAGCAGGAAGAGGGCGGCGTGGTGCACGTGACGGTGCACAATATTGGTTCCAGAAGGGCGGGGGAATCTACCTTGCGCCTACTGGATCGGCGCGACAACGCAATCGCGCAGACAGATCTGCCCGCATTGGATGCACCGGTCAATCTGCGCCCGAGTGTCGTGTCCCTGCGTGTGCCTTTGTCATATGAAGACTGGCAGCGAGTTCATCGAGTCGCCGTGACGCCACATCGTTCTGCCTTGGAAATCACGCAGGAAAACAATCAGTTGCGCATCGGCCACGAGTGATCGGGGCGTCTCGTCGAGCAAATGTCGGAAACGAGAAACGTCCGCCTCAAGAGGGGCGGACGTCTATTGAATCTCGCTTGTAGGGGAGAAGACCTGGCTCAAGCGACCAGGTCCAGCACCGATTCGGCATCCTCAGCGGATGACGGATGTTCCTCTCGGTCCTGCTCCTTTTTGCTCCGTTCCCGCCTGCGTCGACGGCGCTCTCGCTCTTCGTTCCGCGCAAGAGCATCATTCGTACGCAACGAACCGGGTTCGATGCGGCTGATGAGACTCGAACCGGCTTCGAACCGGTTGATAGGATTCATCGCCAACCTCCTTGTTGACTGACTCGCCATCCTGGCTGGTCTGTGAAAACCACGGTCAGGGCCGTGACTCTATTAAGTACATCGGCACTGTTCTGGCCGCCTTCACTTTTCTGTCATCCCCGCCGTGGTTCGAAGGCCTTCCTCGCCGGGATGATTCTTACCATATTTCCGCGACCGAGGCCCTCATCGATCCCTTTGGAGAGTTCATATGCACGCTAGCCTAAGAATCAAAGACGTAGAGCGCATTACGTTGCGCGTGCCTTTCACCGAAACGGCGGCACGCTGGAATGCACTGCTCGTGTGGCAGTGGCAGATTGTGGAGATCATCCGTGTCACGACGGATGACGGTACCGTGGGTTATGGGGAGACCTTGCCACACTATACGTGGGGGCGGGTGAGTGATGAGGCGTTGGAACGGGTCCGCGGGCGCAATCCAGCTGAGTTGCTGGGCGATACCAGTTTTGGTGCGGGTCTCGAGATGGCCATCTACGATGTCGTTGGCAAGGCTCTGGGCGTGCCCGTCTATCAGTTGTTGAATCTGCCCAAGGTTCGCGACTGGTGTCCCATCGCCTGGTGGAATACGAAGATGAGTCCAGAGGATCTGGCGTCGGAGGCACAGAAGGCAGTCGCCGCAGGCTACATCTTCCACAAGTTCAAGACACGGCCCTGGTTCGATGTATACGAACAGGTCGAGGCCATCAGCGCTGTCACACCCGAGCACTATCGTCTTGATCTCGATTGGAATGGCATGCTCATGAATGTGGGCACGGCGACTCCGGTCATGCAGCGTCTCGACCAATACGAACGGGTCTCCATCTACGAAGGCCCGATCAATCAGTCCGATGTCGAGGGGATGCGTGAGCTGCGCCGAAATGTGCAAAAGCCGATTGCCCTGCACTTTGGTGCCCCGCCCTTTCCAACGGCGATGAAGGAAGCTGTGTGTGATGGTTTTGTGATCGGTGGTGGCGTTTCTACGGTGTTGCAACAGGGACAACTGGCTGGCGCCTTTGAGCATCCCTTCTGGCTGCAGATGGTGGGTGTTGGTCTGGTCACTGCCTTGTCAGCACATCTTGGCGCCGTCCTGCCCTTTGCTCAGTGGCCGACGATTACGTGCATGAACAACTATACCGATGACTTACTGACAGAACCGCTGACGATTCGTGGGGGCTATCTGCAGGTACCGGAAGGTCCTGGTCTCGGTGTAGAAGTGAACGAAGAGGCGCTGGTGAAATACAAGATGGAGCCGCCGTACGAGTTGCCTCATCCGCGGCACATTCTCTCCGTCGTCTGGCCTGGTGGTCGAGTGGTGCACTTCGCCAACATGCGGGATCATGTGTGGCCCCATTTCCGTCAGCGTGGCAACGATCCAGCACAGGAACCGGGCGCGACCCTGGAGGTGTGGGACGACGATGGCTCGAAGGAATGGGCCGATCTCTACGAGCGACTACAGCAGGGCCCTATGCGCGAACAGCGCAGCTAAAGTTCCAGCTGCAAACGAATGGCAGCACAGACAGCATCGGCACAGGCTTGTTTGCCCTCATCGCTGAGGTGCAATTGGTCGGCACTCAGCAGTCGATCCACGTCAGCCGCCACGACCGCATGTAACTCGTTGATGGGGATTTCGAGCTCGGCCATCACCGAGCGAGCGGCGTCATTGTAGACATCGATCTCTTCGTTGCGCCACGACCACTGATCATCGCGGAAGGGGCGATCAGGGTGCACGGGCGTCGAACTGGCGAAGACGACGCGAGCACCGGTCTCTAATAGATACTTGCCAATAAAGCCGAGATTCCCGGCATACACCTCCAGGGGCATCTGCTGGGGTGCACGTTGTGGATTGTGGCCGATATCGTGCAGACCATTGTTCCAGTGGACGATATCGGGATTCTCGAACTGGCTGAGCCACGTACCCAGTGAGGCCAACGTGTAGAGGGTGAACTGGCTGTTGCCCGGTGCCCCGAATACTTCGTGTCCCTCAGCACCCAGAGCATCTCTCACCAGTGGTTCATAGCTATTGCGAATTGAATCGCCGATCAACATGATGCGCGCCATCAAATGGCTCCTGTATGAGGGGGTCTGGCGGAATTTGTGAGAGCTTCTCCGGCATCCGTACGCCGCAGGTCACCCTTCGAGCTGTCGATGAATGGATCTGGACTGGCAGACTGAAACCACAGATTCTGCCGCACTTCGATGCGGCCAGCATCCTGATTCACGTGTAGATCCTGTTCGCTGATCAGCAGATTGTCTTCGATGAGCAGGCCATCGTTTTCGATGCCGACGCGCAGGGGACGACAGGCTGCTGCGGCACTGGGAATCAGGACACCACCATCATCGATGTCCGTCGCCGCTGGTCGCTCGTCATCGGTGACCGGATCATAGACGGTGTTTCGGTGAACGTGGCTATCTACATGTCGCGACAGCAATATGCCCGTACGCCCAGGACGTGTGATGGTGTTGTCACACACGGTGTAGCCAACGCAGCGACGTGTGTCCTCGGGTGTCCAGGAGAGACCGAGCCACATGCCCGAATCACAGTCGACGATGGCATTGCGTTCGATGCGAACCGCCTCCGACCCCTGCCAGAAGAAGATGGCCCCTCTGGCGCCGCCATTTCTGCCCTGGATACCGACGAAGACATTGTCGTGAACATGCCAGTTGCGTGCAGACATGACGTCCATGGCGGCGATGTAGTTGCCGTCAAAGTTCAGCGGATTCTTCTGCTCGTAGGGTTCGTCATCTAAACGTTTGCGCCGGTCGTTGAAAAACAGGCAGTAGCGGATGACACAGTCATCGACGAACTGTCTGGCCACCGAGGGGTTACCGGCCTTGCCGGGGCGCATGGGGAGTTCACTGTCGCCCTCAACCTCCGGGCCATTCACGCCCTTGAGACCACGCTGCCAGACATTGCGGATGACACAATTGTGCAGGACGATGGCACGGACACTGCGGCCGATATTGGCATTCAGCTTGAAGCCATTGTGAAGGACATTCTGGATGGTGAGATCCGCCACGGAGACCCGGTGACATTCGGTAAACGCAAATAACTCGCCGTGATCGCTGTGGTTGCCGTCGAGAATCACTGCATCACGGTCCCCTGAGGCGGAGCGCACACACACATCATCGGTGCGGATCGTGAAGACCGTCGGCAGCAGATAGTGACCATCAGCGATTTCGATCGTGTCACCAGGAGAGACGGTGTCTGCAGCGTCGAATAGCTCTTCGACTGTGGTGACCTGCAGAACCTTGCCTGCTGCTGCCGGCAGAGGCGGTGCGACGGGATGCCAGTTTTCGCGTGAACGGGTCATGGCTGCGTCCTCACTGAGCGGCCATCACCGGTTCGAACATCTCCAGCACGTAGTCGTCAGGATCATATAAGTAGATGACCTTGCCGCCTTTGTTTGGGCCAGCGGTGATCTCAACGGGGGCAGATCTGAAGCGGACACCCTGTTCAAGCAATTTCTCATACGCCGCACCGAGATCATCGACGACGAGACACAAGTGGGTGATCCCCGGTTGGTTTGTCGACGTCGATACGGCATCACCCTGGTGATTGAGATATTGCACAATCTCGAGCGAATTCGGACTGTCCTGATGTACACGGAAAGAGGCGACACTCAGCTGTACGCCTTCGTATCCGGTCTGCTGTGCCACATACTTCTCGTCAACACACTCGCGACGTCCCGCGAGCACCATGCCCAGCACGTCGCGATAGAACTCGATCGAACGTTCGATATCCTTGACTGTGATGCCGACGTGGTGGATAGCTGACAGTGACCAGTCGCTCATGGCAGAATCTCCGGATTGACGGGGCTGGCAGGTCGACGTCCCTGCAAGACATCGAGAATACCTTGAGCTGCTTCGGTTGCGACACGCACCAGAGCTTGGTCCGACAGACCCGCCACATGCGGCGTCAGGATCACCCGCGGTGCCGTGAGGAATGGATGATCTGGCGCCGGGGGCTCGTTGCGAAAAACATCGATGCCCGCGCCAGCGAGGCCACCGTCGGTCAATGCCTGTGCCAACGCTTCTTCATCGATCACGGGACCGCGGGATGTATTGACGAGGAAGGCCGTCGGTTTCATGTGAGCCAGGGCGGAGGCGTTGATAAAGCCGCGGGTCTCGTCGGTCAGGGGAACATGGAGGGTGACAACATCAGCTCGTGAGAGCAATTCTCCCAGGTCGTCAACGAGGGTCGCAACATCACTGGCATCTATAAAAGGGTCGTAGGCGAGAATCTCCATTCCCAATCCCAAATGGGCGCGGCGCGCGACGCGGCTGCCGATCCTGCCCAGTCCGATGATCCCAAGTACTCGGCCCGTCAATTCCACACTGCCAAAATCCAGTCGCTCAAGGAAACGACCCCCTCGTAGCGCCTCGTCTGCACCTGCCAGACGATTCGCGAGACCCAGCATCAGGGCCAGCGCGTGTTGGGCGACGGCATCCGCATTGGCCTCTGGTGTCCATAGTACCGGGATGCGCCGCGCTGTGGCACTGGCGACGTCTATGTTGTCGATCCCGACACCATGCTTGGCTATGACGCGCAGCCGGGACGCTGCCTCCATGCGCTCTGCAGTCACAGAATACGTACGCACCATGATCGCCTCTGCCGCCTCGGGGATTTCACCTGTCTCGCTGCCATCGTGCCAGGGTGCGATGCAATGACAGTGAGGGGACAGTATCTCCAGACCGAGGGGGTTGATTGGTTCGGAGACGAATACGACAGGTTTACCCAAGGGAAACTCCACTCAAAGAGACGGGTAGCGAAATGCTAGTTCACCACGTTCTGTGCTTCGCCTGCGGCGTAGGCGCGCACATTGTCGACGACCGTCGCCAACAGTCGGGAGCGTGCGGCACCCGTGGCCCAGGCGATGTGCGGTGTGATGTAGCAATTCTTGGCGGCATACAGTGGGTGACCTTCTTTGGGCGGCTCCACGGCGAGCACATCCAGACCCGCGCCGGCAATACGTTCGTCCTTGAGAGCTGCCAACAGTGCCGCTTCGTCGACGAGTGGACCGCGACTCGTGTTGATGAGGAAAGCCGTTGACTTCATCAGTGCAAGGCGTTCGGCACTGACGATGCCTTCTGTCGCCGGTGTCAGCGGACAGTGAAGAGAGATGATGTCGCTGCTGCGGAACAATTCATCCAGTTCCACAGCACGGACATCGCCCGCATCCGGGTCTCGCCCATCTCGTGTCGCAGCGATGACGTTCATGCCGAAGGCGCGGGCCAGTTCGGCCACGCGACCACCAATTCGACCGAAGCCGACGATACCCAGCGTAAGATTCTCCAACTCAACTTGTGGAGTATCCCAGTAGCAAAAGTCGCGATTGGCTGCCCAGCGTCCTGCGCTTACCGTTGCGGCATGATGCCCCACATTCTGCGTGAGATGCAGGATGTGGGCGAAGACCATCTGCGCGACAGAGGCGGTACCGTACGTCGGTACGTTCACGACGGAAATGTCTCGGGCTCGCGCCGCTTCGACGTCGACGATGTTGAAGCCCGTCGCCAGGACGCCAATACAACGCAGTTCCGGCAGGGCTGAGATCTGCTCTGCCCCGACAGGACACTTGTTCGTTAACAGAACTTCGGCGCCGGCGGCACGTTCGACTACCTGATCGGCCGTCGAATGTTCGTGTACCGTCAGATCGCCGAGAGCGGCAAGTCCATCCCAGTTGAGATCACCAGGGTTCAGCGCGTAGCCGTCGAGGACGACGATCTTCATAATGTTTCGATCCGGATTCGAGTGCTGGGTGCAATCGTTTGGGATCGAAATTGGGCCTCACTGGGGCCGACGGCAAGCGCTTAGGATGCGGCGAAGCGTTCGCGAAGGTATTCGAGTCGTGCCATGTCCGCGTCGGGAGGCACATTGTCGGATACACCCAGGATCCAACGATGACCGTCGCCGATCTGTTCGCACAGATCATCCACATAGGTGGAGAAGTCCTGTTGGGACATGGACGCTTCGAGCAAGGCGACGGACGGCACGCCTCCCCAGATCGTGACGTCAGGGCCAAAGGCCGTACGCAGCGCCTGGTGATCGAGACTCGTCATCGGTGTGGGGCAGACGGACTCCACCACGTCGACGCCGCAATCGGCGAAAACATGGCCGATGCCGTCGTTCTCGCCGTCACAGTGCGTCAGCAGCAGCTTGCCCGCATCGTGCAATCGCTCTGCGACCCGCCGCAACCATGGCGCGATTTCCTGCTCGAGGAAGGGGGGCCACGTCAGATCACGATCGTAGTTGGCCCCCCAGAAAACGACCTCAGCCGCACTGGCAACCACTGCATCGAGACAGGCATCATAGAATGGGTCCAGGCGTGTGGCGAAGGAACGCAATGCCTCCGGTTCGTCGGCGTAGAGATAGAAGAAGCGGTCCATCGCCATCAGATCATGCAGAACCAGATGCATCGGTGAGGCGGCGATGGGCCCGGAGGCGACAGCGACACCTGCTTCACCAATGCGCTGGTGAAACTGTGCATAGGCAGCGGGCGTAGGAATGACACGACAGTGCTCGAATACCTCAGCTACGCGCTCAAGATCGGCAACCGTCTCGATCGGGTACTGACGCACAAAGGGCAGAGAGATCCCCTCCGCCTTCATCTGCGCCGTCAGCTCCAGATGCGTCGTGACATCACCGGCTGACGTATGCACGACGGTGTGGACGTGCTCGGGTGCCACATCTGCCTCAATGGACAGGCCCTCGATCTCGACGCGATACGGATAGTCCGGATGGTTGTCGATGCCGAGGCCGCGCAGCACCACATCCTCGCTCGGCCTTGTCAGTGTGTAGTCGCCGCGCACGGCATGGCAGGCTACATCCAGCTGTCTGGCAATGTCCGCCGTGTGCATCCCGGCAAAGCGAGTCGGTAAGGCGCCCCGTGCCTGCAGCGCGATCTGCCACAGATCCATGCGTGGTGCCCACGGTACCCCGTCTACCTGCTGGCCACGCATGGCAGCCAGCAGATGCTGATGATGTGTCGTCATAGAATTCTAGAAATTCCCTTGAATCGACCACTGCAATCGCAGATCCGTGGGTTCTGCCTCGCTGCCGAGTGCTGGATTTGAATACCGCGTCGCCCAATGAGACAACTCGAATCCTACCGTCACCTCTGGTGTGATCTGACGAAGAACTGCCGCGAAGGCCACCTGATTGCGCTCTCGCACGCCCTGTTGCTCGGCACCAAGGTCGGCTTCATCTACATCGTCCCTGCCACCGCCGATGGACACTCGAGTCAGCTCATCGAGGGCTACTTGCAGATTCGCCCAGCCGCCCATGCTGTGCAGACCATTCACCCTGTCGCTGTTGTAGATCGTCCCAGCGTAGGCTCCAAGATTCGAACCCCGATACACTTCGGCGAGCACCTTCACGCGGCTGCTCTTCCAGGCCAGGTCGCCGGAGACAGACCAATTGTTGTAGTCGATATCCTTCGCCGGGCAGTTGCACTTGCCGTAGTGGCCGGACACACCCAATTCGAGCCCCGGCAAGGTCCATTCGGGTCGCAGAGCGACGCGGCCCTGAATGGCCGGCACACCAGATGCATCACCGTCGACGATGGTGTCGCCGTCGAGATCGCCCGTGATGTTTCGTGTCAGGGCCAGTCCAGCGAAATAGGCCTCGGTGCGGCGAAACAGCTGAATCTGGGGGCGGCGATAACCGATGTTACCGGCTCCCCAGATGACAGGGTAGTTGACGGTGAGTGGATTGAGGGGGGAGATCATGTCCATCGTCTGTCCCGCCCGCAATGTGAATGCGCCAACAGGGACACTCATGTAGGCGTAGCGGAGCATGACGGTGTTCTTGTTTTCAGGGCTGACACCATAGAAGTCGACCTCGAGACGCCCCGTCATCGTGCCCCGAGTGGCGTGCGCACCGAGGCGCGACTGCCGCGCCGTGACACTCATCGTTGAGGTCGCTTCACCCGCAGGATGAGGTTGGACGAAGACAGTGTAGTTGCCATGACTGGATTGGGCCGTGTCATGGGCCATGTCCAGTCGCAGATATCCATACCACTCCAGTTCCGTGTCCTGCGCAGCAGACACGGGCACCAAGGACAGCAGAAACAGCGCCAGCGACACAAGTCGAGGGGTCATTGGATCGTTCCTTCCGCCGCTTCACGATTTCGTGCTCGTGCCAGACCCCAGACGGCAACCGAGCATCCGGCAGCGATGAAGCAGAGCGTGCCAGCGAAGACGAAGGGCAGGATATACTGGTCGGTTACGTCGAACAGGACGCCACCTACCACGGGGCCAAGGATACCTGCCACGCCGTAGGCGGTGAAGATCCAGCCATAGTTCATGCCAAGATTCTTGCTGCCGAAGTAGTCTGCCGTTGCCGACGGAAACAGGGCGAAGTTGCCACCAAAGTTCAATCCGACCCAGGCAGACGCGACGAAGACGGCGACGGTACTCTCCACACTTACCAGAACCATGAAGGCCATGCCCTGCGCCAGGAACATGATCATCATGGCGCGTGGACGATCGATGATATCGGAGACCTTACCCCAGAACACTCGACCCAGGGCATTGAATACGGCGAGGATACCGACGGGTTCAACGAATCGGCCAAAGGACCCCATCCACTCAGGTGCAAAGGTCTGGCCCTGCAAGAGGGTATTCATCATCGGTTTCCACTGACCGATCGCCATCAGACCAGAAGTGGCGCCAAAGATGAAGGTCAGCCACAGCATGCACGCCAGTGGTGTGTCCAGCATTTCGCGCCAGGCGAGATCGCGCTTCCCAGAGCCAGGAGGGGGGGTGTAGCCTGGCGGCAAGTAACCCTCTGGTGGATTTCGCAACAGGGATGCCCCCACCAAAACGCCAACGACGCAGACGACCCCGTGGAGAAGGAAGAAAGTCTGCCAGCCGATGCCGAAGCCGCCGCCGGCCTTGATCCCCAGGCCGACCAACAAGATCTGTGATATTCCGATCGCCTCGTCGCCACTTCCGGAAGGTTGCAGCAGAACCGAGGCAGGACCGGCAAAGAACAAGGCGCCGGCGCCGAATCCGGCGACAGCGAGACCCGTGATGAGACCCTTCTTGTCGGGAAACCACTTCACGGCGGCAGCGATGGGGCACACATAGGCAAAGCCGATTCCTGCGCCACCCAATATGCCGTACGTCAGATACAGGGCCCACGGCTGTCGCACCCAGGCAAGCAAGATCGCCCCCAATAGGAAGGACGCACCCAATAGGGCTCCACCGATACTGGCGACGGTACGCGGGCCGAGGCGGTCCTGCAGACGACCTGCTGGAATCATGCTTACGGCGAAGGTCGCCAAGGCCAGTGAGAAGGCCCACTGCGTCGCAGTGCGCGACCAGCCAAACTCAATTTCCAAGGGTTTTACAAAGATGCTGAATGCATACACGGTGCCCAGGATCACCTGGACAATGAGGGCACCGGCGACGACGCTCCAGCGCGACGTCGGAACTTCGATGATCTGCTTCACTGACACTTCCCTTCCTCTTCCTCCACCACTGCACACGGTCATTCGTCATTGAGCAAACAACTTCCGTGCCAAGCTATTCAAAGCAGCTAACATCTGTGGCACGGTGGTTGCATCCCATGCGACTGACTCGAAGAGGAGAGCACCGATGACCCCCAAAGAACGTTGGCTTGCAGTGTTGTCTGGAGAGAAGCCTGACCGAATACCCATGGACTATTGGGCGACTGCTGAAGCGACAGACAAATTGAAGGCCCATCTGGCCGTCAGCGATGATCGGCAGATGCTGGAGAGATTGAGTATCGATCGCCCCTTCAGTGTCACACCGCGCTACGTCGGTCCCGCCCCTGAGATCGGTTACGACATCTACGGTTGTCGTGCAGAATTGGTCGACTATGGCGGCGGCGTCTACTCGGAGACCGTGTATCATCCGTTGGCCACCTACGACAGTGTCGAAGAGATAGAGGCGAACTATCACTGGCCCCACCCTGACTGGTGGGACTACAGCGTACTACCCGGGCAGATTCGAGGGTGGGAGGCGTATCCCATCCGTGGCGGTGGGTCCGAACCATTCCTGCTCTACAAACAGCTGCGTGGCCAGGAACAAGCCTTCATCGATATGATCGAACATCCAGACATCGTCGACTATTGCCTCGATCATCTGTTCGATCTTGCTCGAGAGAACTCAACACGGATCTACGAGTCGCTGCCGGGGCAGGTCAACATCAGTTACGTCGCCGAAGACCTGGGTAGTCAGGAGAGTCTCATGTTCAGTCTCGAGCATATCCGCCGATTTCTGTTGCCGCGGATGAAACGCATGGTGGATCTGGCGCACGAGGCGGGGGCCTTCGTCTTCTTTCACTCTGATGGCGCCATACGCGATGTCCTGCCCGACATGATCGCTCTGGGCATGGATGTACTGAATCCGATCCAGTGGCGATGCCCGGGTATGGAGCGCGAGCAGTTGCGCAGGGATTTTGGTGACCAGCTTGTCTTCCACGGCGGTGTCGACAATCAGCAGACCTTGCCCTTCGGTACGCCGGAGGATGTGCGGACAGAGGTTGGTGAAAATCTGCGAACTCTCGGGGCCAATGGCAGATACATTCTGGCTCCCTGCCATAATATCCAGTCTGTGAGTCCCCCCGAGAATGTCGTCGCCCTCTACGCAGCAGGTCTCGAACTGGGGTGAGAATGATCCGTGTCGTTGGTGTCCCGTCGGGACGGTGTCGTCCCGGTCTGTGCTGATCATGGGACAAACATGTCCCATGAGCGGCCTGAATCCCCCAGATAAGGCGTCCCCACAGTCGCTGCCACCGTGGCACCCGGATTGCAGAGTCATAACAGAGCGCTCGGTTGTCAGATCGAGGCGTCGACTCCCAAGCGGTTTCCCTTCATCTCATTCGATGGAAGACGGATTATCATGGCAGACTTACAGCAGGTCGCTCAGAGCCTGATCAAGGGGCAGGCATCCGAGGTCGAGGAGGGCGTTCAACAAGCTCTCGACGAGGGAGTTCCGGTGCGTGAAATCCTCCATGAGGGTCTGATCGCCGGAATGAATGTTGTCGGTGCCAAGTTCAAGAATAACGAGTTCTACATCCCTGAGGTGCTCATCGCCGCTCGAGCGATGAAGGCAGGAATGCAACTTATCAGGCCACAACTCATCGAGGAGAAGGTTGAACCTGCCGGAATTGCCGCCATTGGCACGGTGAAGGGTGACCTGCACGATATCGGCAAGAATCTCGTGGCGATGATGCTCGAGGGCGCCGGTTTCCAGATCGTCGATCTGGGAATCGATGTGCCACCAGAGCGCTTTCTCGAGTCTGTTCGTGAGCAGGGAGTCCAGATTGTGTGCATGTCTGCTCTGCTGACAACGACGATGCCATCTATGAAGGCCACCGTCGAAGCGATCAAGGAGGCGGGAATCACCGATGATGTGCGCACGATGGTGGGCGGCGCGCCCGTCACTCAGGCGTATGCGGACCAAATCGGGGCCGATGCCTATGCCGCCGACGCAGCCAGTGCAGCTGACCAGGCACGGGAGCTCATAGACCAGCTGAGCAACTAAGAGTGTTTCTGAAAATCCTCGCTTGCGAGGTCTCCTTCCGCGAGATCTGCCATTGTGCAGCTCGATCGCCGAATCTGTTCGATTTCGAGTATCTCAGCCAGGGGTATCATGACAATCCCCTGGTTGGGATCGATCGGATTCAGGAGAGCCTCGATGCAATCGAGCCCGGTAAGTACGACGCGATCCTCGTGGGGTATGGGTTGTGTAACAACATGCTCAACGGCTTGCGTGCACCAGCTGATACGCAACTGATCATCCCTCGTGCCCATGATTGCATCACATTTTTTCTGGGGTCCAAGGAGCGTTACTCAGAGTTCTTTCTCGACAATCCGGGTACCTACTATTTCACAACCGGTTGGCTTGAGCATCGCGAGCGAGGTGGTGAGCGTCCGGAGCGCAAACAAGGCGCCGGACTGGGTACGCAGATGGAGTACGACAAGCTCGTCGAACAATACGGCGAGGAGAATGCCCGCTATCTGATCGAAGTGATGGAGGGATGGACCGCTCACTACAAACGGGGTGTTTTCATCGATTTCGACTTCTCACGCCACCTGCCAGTCAAACAGACCGCTATGAAGATCTGCGCTGATCGTGGCTGGGAGTATCAGGAAATAGAGGGCGATCTCACGCTGTTTCAGCGCTGGCTCGACGGTCCATGGCCCGAACAGGACTACCTCATCGTCGAGCCCGGTGCAACGGTCGTCCCCAGCTACGACGAAGGCATCATCCAGATCGAACCCATGCACACCATGTCCACCTCCTAGACCAGGAAGAGATAAATCGATGAGCTCGCCCGCCGACCCATCGCTCATCCGCATTGCAGAGAGTCTCCACTGTCACATCCCCGGTGTGCGCACATCGGCGCAGCGCTGGTTGACAGGGGATGGGATCGATCGCCTCGCTGGTGATCGGCATCTGCGGAAACTGGTCACTGAACAGGTTGCTTCTGGCGCCAGCTTTCTCGATGTCAACGTGGACGACTTTTTCACCATCGAGGGGATTGGTCACGATGGCGCGCAGCAGGTCCTGGCGCACATCATCGAACTCATCGTCCTGCTGGGGGGTGGCGTACCGCCCTGCATCGATTCTTCGGATCCATCGATGCTCGAATATGGCCTGCGTCACTATCACGATCACACCGATGACCCCAACCCCCGTGTCCCGCTCGTAAACTCTGTCACAGTCAATCGGCTCGAAGCACTTCAACTACGTCGGGAGTTCCCTTTCGCCGTGGTGGGCATGCTGCTGGAGAAAGCGGGCGATGAGGCAGCAACGGGGTTTACGGATATCGCCGATGCTGACGTCTACCATGAAACGGCACGGCAGATCTTTGTCGCCGCTCGCGAGGCAGGCATTGCGGCGAATGAAGTGTATTTCGATCCCACCGTAGGTCCTCTTGGCGCCGACATGGTGGGGTATACGAAGCGAACCTTCGAGGGCATTCGCATGATCCGCGAGGACGATGCGATGGCCGGTGCCCATGTCGTGCTCGGTCTGTCGAATTGTTCCGATGGCCTGCCACGTCGACTCGCCATCAATCGCGCCTATCTACGTGTCGCGATGGAATATGGTGTTGATGCGGCGATCTGTGATGTTGGCCAGATCTCGGGGGCTGATCTGGTGGATGGGCGAATTCTCAAGTTGATCCGTACGATCGCCACTGGCACGGATGCCGGGGCTGCGGCGGGCTCAGGTGCATCCGTCGATGCGCTGACGCTGCTCGTTGACTACGCCCAGTCACAGCGACGCGCACCAGCGGCACCCAAACGTGTGCAGGAATTCGATGATCCCTTCGGCCGGGCATTGCAGGATCCGCAGGGTGACCCCGTGTTCATCCTCGAACTGGCACCCTCCGAAGGCGGCCTCGATCAGATCCTCGCAGTTGCTGAAGAGGCGCGGGACGAAGATTACGTCTTCACCATCACCGATACACCAGGAGGTCAGCGCACACCCGGTCCGGACACACTGGCCCTTGAGATTGCGCGACTCAGTGGTCGTCAGCCGATCGTGAACCTGTCCTGCAAGAGTGATGATCGGAATGCGTTGATCCGCCGCGCCCTGGCTCTCTACCACCAGGGTCTGCATCACTTCTTCGCAGTCACCGGCGACTATACGACAGGTGGCAAGCCGATCTTCGATCTGGATGCTGTCAATCTGGCCATGGCACTCGATACACTGCGTCGCGGTCTCGAGTTTCCTGATCTGTTGCCACGTGCAGGGGGTGCCCTCGAAGATCTGCGCATTGGCTCCGCCGTCTCTCCCTTCAAATACTCCGAAGCCGATACCTGGGGCCAGTATATGAAGGTGTGGAAGAAGCGCGGCGCCGGCGCCGATTACCTCATCACGCAACTCGGCTACGACGTGGCAAAGTTTCAGGAATTGAAGCTGTGGATGACACGCGCGGGAATTCAGGACATGCCTGTGTTCCCTATGGTCTACTTCCTGACACCACAGTTCCTGCGCGTTCTGAATCGTGTGCACGTGGCGGGTGCAGTCGTTCCCGATGAGTTAAAAAAGAAGTACCAGGGCAAGCTTGGGGCACGGGAAGAGTTGCGCGCGTTGCGTAAGATGAACTTCAGTGAACTCGCCGAGCACCAGCATCGACAGGCCGTGCGCCGAGCGGCCTTGCTCAGTCACATTCTGTTGGAGGGACTTTCGTTTCGCGGTATTGATTTGGCGGGCATCACGAAGTTGGATGACGCTCGTGCCGTACGGGACGAATTGGCAAGTCTGTCCGGGCGCGACTGGCTTGAGTCATGGGAAGAGTATCGAGACGCTGACGGTTCCCGCCCCATGCAAATGGCGCCGACGGCAGATCCCTTCTATCTCTTCGAACATCAGGACGATGGTCTGCTGCGCAGCGATGGGCCCCTCGTTCGTGGGGATCGTTCTGACTACGAACCCGTTGATCCACAGATGCAGGCGCTGCACGCACGTTATTTCGAGCAGGGCAAAGGACTCAATGGTGCACTGCGATGGATGGTTGGTGGTGATCCAGAGGGCCGGCGTCAGCGCTGGGCGACACTCTTTGAGCAGGGGACAAAGAGTTCCAAACTCGGTTGCGAAATGTGCGGAGACTGCCGCATCCCCGATCTGGCCTATCTGTGTCCCGAACCGACCGCCGGTTGCGCCAAGCGACTCCTGAATGGGCCCTGCGCCGGCGCAGACTTGCAGGGAGGTTGCGAAGTGATCCCGGAGCGCCGCTGCTATTGGGGGCGGGTAATGGAGGCAACTCTCGCAACGGATCGTGTGGAGGCTCTGTTCTCGCTGCAGCCACCCAAGGATCCCACGCTTGTACATACGTCGTCATGGCGCAATGAAATCGAAGGCCTTTGCCCGCAGCCACTGGATCTAGGGTTGCCTCCCGTTGAAGCCATGCCACCTCGCTAGGGCCTGCCCCCTCGCCAATGACGTCGGGGTGAGGAAGGGAATCTGACCGATGCCGGACGGAACACCACAGTCGTGATGCAGAATATGATGACGACGATGACTCATCGTCAGCGCTTGCTGGCGGTCATGGATCACCAGCGCCCTGATCGAGTCCCCTGGATCCCGCGTTTGCTGCTGTGGTACACGGCGCAAGTCAATCGCGGTACCATGCCCGAGCGCTACGCAGGTCTCACGCTACGCGAACTCGAAAAGCAACTGTGTATGGGGACGCCGGCGCGCGATGGGCACGTCTTCCGTACCCATCAGGGTGGTGACGTAGAGATTCGTGAACATCAGCAGGGGGATTCTGTCCTCACTGAAACTCGCACGCCAGTCGGTACCGTGACGACCCGCCAACGCAGTTCGAGTGTGCTGGCAGACGCCGGGATTCAGGCTCTTGAGGTTGAACACATGATCAAAGAGCCCGCGGACATTGATGTTGTCGCCTATCTGATCGAAAACCAGTCGTATGAGGCGACATACGACGAGTATCTAGCCTATGAGGCACAGATCGGCGACGACGGTTATCCTCTTGTTCAGGTCGGGGATGTGCCATTCCACCATTTCCTGCAGAAACAGGCCGGTTACCAGAATGCCTTCTATCTGCTCGCCGACTGTCCTGAAAAGGTCGAAGCACATCTGCGACGCATGGAGGAGATCGAGCGTGAACGTGTCTGGCCCCTTCTGGTTTCCTCGCCTGCTCGCCTGTTGTTGCACGGATTGCATTTTGACTCAAATCTGACGCCACCACCCCTGTTCGAACGCTACATCACACCGTACTACCAGGATCTGTCGGCGCAACTGCACCATTGTGGCAAGACGCTGTGCACTCATGCTGACAACGACTCGCGCTTGATTCTCGGCCACATGCGCGATGCCGGATTTGATATGGCGGAGACCTTTACAACCGAACCGCAGGTTTCGTGTACGCTTCAACAGGCGCGCGACGCCTGGGGTAGCAATGTCATCATCTGGGGGGGCATCCCATCAGTGATCCTCGAGCCAACGTTCTCGGAAGCAGATTTCGAGCAATACATGGCCGGGGTTTTCACAACGATCGCGCCTGGGGACGCCTTCATTCTGGGCGTCGCCGACAATGTGATGCCCGATGCCCTCATTTCCCGACTGGAGCGCATTAGCGATATGGTAGAAGCCTGGGGAGATCTTCCCATCAATCCCGCCCTCGTCAAAGCACCGGTGCTTGTCTGATGGTGAAGACCTGATGGCGAAGACTGATCTGGAGATCGCCAACGCCGCCGTTCTGCGCCCTATTGTCGATGTTGCTGCCGACATCGGCCTGGCCGAGGATGACCTCGACCTCTATGGCCGCCACAAGGCCAAGGTGCATCTGGATGTTCTCAAGCGGGATGCAAAGCCCGGAACGCCGCGCTATGTCATCGTCACAGCGATGACGCCAACCAAACAGGGCGAGGGCAAGACGGTGACCACCGTCGGACTTGCGCAGGCGATCGCTACGCTCGGGCATCCTTCCGTCGCTGCCCTGCGCCAACCCTCACAAGGACCAACCTTCGGCCTGAAAGGTGGCGCTGCAGGGGGGGGATACGCGCAGGTCGTGCCCATGGTCGATCTGAATCTGCATCTGACGGGTGACATTCACGCCGTCAGTGCCGCCCACAATCTGCTCGCCGCTGCTGTCGACTCGAGACTGTATCATGAAGCACGCCTGAGCGACGCACGACTCGAGCGTGCAGGTCTGCGTCGACTCGATATCGATCCGGAGCAGGTGACCTTTCGTCGGGTCGTCGACATCAATGATCGAGCCTTACGCAGTATCACCCTGGCGCAAGACGAGACCGAACGTTCGTCTGGCTATGACATCACCGCCGCTTCAGAAGTGATGGCGATTCTTGCCTTGACGACAGGTCGAGCCGATCTACGCGAGCGTCTCGGACGCATCGTTGTTGGTTTCAATCGCAGCGACCAGCCCGTGACGGCTGAAGATCTGGGTGTGGCCGGCGCCATGGCGGCCCTGTTGCGCGATGCGATCATGCCAACGCTGATGCAGACACTGGAAGGCACACCCGTGCTGGTTCACGCCGGGCCCTTCGCCAACATCGCTCACGGCAACAGCTCTGTTATCGCTGATCGTATTGCCCTGAATCTCCTCGGCGATGGATATCTGGTCACGGAAGCTGGCTTTGGCTCTGATTGTGGCTTCGAGAAATTCGTTCACATCAAATGCCGGACGTCCGGACTACAACCAGATTGCGCCGTCATCGTCGCCACGGTGAAGGCACTCAAAGAACATGGTGGCTTACCGACGCGCCGCAGTAAGCGACCTCCGGTAGACGAACAGATGCCTTTCCTGCAAGCGGGGATGGCGAATCTTGCGGCGCATCTTGGGATCGTTGGTCGCTTTGGGGTGCCTGCCGTTGTGGCGATCAACCGTTTTCCTGAGGACACGGATGCAGAGATCGATTTCGTAAAGGAGGCCGCCATCGAAGCCGGGGCTCGTGATGTGGCGATCTCCGACGTGTGGGCGCATGGTGGACAAGGTGGTTCGGACCTGGCAGAGGCCGTGGTGGAAGCATGCGCCGCGGACAACAACTTCGGCTATCTGTACGAGTTGGATGCCCCGATTGAAGAAAAGATGAAGACCCTGGCGACGCAGGTGTATGGCGCCGATGGCGTCGAGTTCACAGATCTCGCACGGGACAGGATGGATGAATATCGTCGACTCGGATTCGGCAAGCTGCCAGTGATCATGGCCAAGACCCCGGCATCACTCTCTCATGATCCCACCCTCAAGGGGGCACCGACTGGCTTTACAGTGCCAGTACGGGATGTGCGTCTGTCGGCGGGAGCTGGTTTCCTGTATGCGCTGTGTGGTGACATCATGACGATGCCCGGACTCCCTTCTGTGCCGGCGTTCATGGGGATCGACATCGATGAACACGGAGAGCTGTCCGGACTGAGCTGATCTGAACTACGGCAGGATCGCCTCGGGCAGGGATTCCACGAATGATCTGATCTCGTCGCGGACACGTCGATAGAACACCAGACCTTCTGCCTCGGTCGCGGCCTCTGCGGCCAGACGTGGTGGGTCATCGAAGGCGCGATGGACGACCCGCGTCGCCCCCGGGAAGATCGGGCAACTCTCAGCAGCACGATCACAGACGGTGACGACGATGTCCAACTCGACGTCAGAGAATTCGTCAATGTGCTGCGATCGTTGACACGAGATGTCAACACCGACCTGGGCCATGACGGCCACGGCGTGTGGATTGAGTCCGTGGGTCGCAATACCGGCTGAAAATGCCTCGATCTGCTCGCTCTTCAGATGACGAGCCCAGCCTTCTGCCATCTGACTTCTACACGAGTTCCCCGTGCAGAGAAACAACACTTTCAGGGGGTTCATGTGGCGGCGATCGCGGCCGGCTGTGCGGCAGTCTCGCGTTCGCCGAGACAAACTTCACCACAGGCGCATAACTCCTGCAGGCGATCAAGATCTCCCCGTGCAGTGTCGCTCTGGCGGGCCTCCGTCTTTGTGTACGCATGCAGGCGTTGCATTAAGGGGGAGCTGGCAGCGCTCAGAGAATAGTGGATCCACGTCCCACGTCGTTCGTCGTCGACGAGTCCGGCACGCCGCAAAACGGCCAGATGACGCGAGACCTTGCCCTGGGGCATGTCGAGGACATCGACGATGTCGCAGACGCACAGTTGACCTTCGCCAAGCAATACGAGGATCCGTAAGCGCGTCTCATCGGCGCAGGCCTTGAAGATTTCCACATCGGTCGTCGCCATCTATACACTCGCCGGGATGGTGGAGGGTCTTGATCGGGGTCCGAACATGCGTGTCCTGAGCCACAAGGAAACATGCACCAGGCCAATCAGGACAGGTACTTCTACGAGGGGGCCGATGACAGCGGCCAGGGCTGCACCCGAGCCGATGCCGAAGACGGCGACTGCCACGGCGATGGCGAGTTCGAAATTGTTGCTCGCCGCCGTGAAGGACAGCGTTGCTGTCTGCGCGTAGTCGGCACCGATCCGGTGTCCCATCCAGAAGGACACGAGAAACATCAACACGAAGTAGATCAGCAATGGCAGGGCAATGCGCAATACATCCAGAGGTAGGGCGACGATGCGCTCCCCCTGGAAACAGAACATGACGACGATGGTGAATAGCAATGCCACGAGGGTGATCGGGCTGATCCGCGGGATGAAGACCTGCTCATACCAAACAAGTGTGTATCTACGCAACAGCAGGAACCGCGTCAGCATCCCGCCAAAGAAGGGGATTCCAAGGTAGATGAGAACGCTTTCGGCAATCTGTCCCATGGTCACATCGACGACGATGCCCTGGAGCCCGAACAGAGGTGGCAGGATCGTTAAGAAGAACCACGCATAGGCCGAATAGAAGAGGATCTGAAAGATCGAGTTGAAAGCGACGAGGGCGGCTGCATACTCGCTGTCACCGCGGGCCAGTTCATTCCATACGATAACCATGGCGATACAGCGGGCGAGACCAATCATGATCAGACCCACCATGTATTCGGGTTGATCGCGGAGAAACAGGATCGCCAGGAGAAACATCAGAACGGGACCAATCAACCAATTCTGCAGCAGCGACAATCCAAGGACTCGTGTGTTGGCGAAGACCCGTGGCAGTTGCTCGTATTTCACCTTCGCCAGCGGTGGATACATCATCAGAATCAGTCCCAGAGCAATGGGGACCGACGTCGTGCCCACGTGAAAACTCGTGAGCGAGTCCACCAGACCTGGTGCCCACAAGCCCAGGCCAATCCCTGCTCCCATAGCGAGAAAGATCCAGAGTGTCAGGTAGCGATCGAGGGTGGACAGGCGTGGACTGACCTCGGGCTCGCTCATGAGGGAACTGCCTGCTTGTTGGCGCTTACGGCCAGGCTCGTGACGTAGTCAGCAGGCGTGGATCCCTCAGGCAGATGCTCGATGATCTTCTTGTACAGAGGATCGTGCCAGTCGGCCATGGCGCTGACATAGCTGTCGCGAGAGTCGAGTTGGATGTCGACCAGACCGGCATCACGCACCATCTGTTGCGTGTCGCTCACAAGGGCCGCCCCGGCGACACAGCCGACGAGGGCCTCTACCATGGCTGCTACATCTTGCGGCAGCAGTTGCTTGAGGGCCAGATCCGATACGGCGACGCGCCCACCTGGTTTCAGGACTCGGGCGATTTCGCGCCAGACCTGCTGCTTGTCCGGAGACAGATTGATCACACAATTGGAGATCACAACATCTACGCTCGAATCTGCGATGGGCAGATGTTCGATCTCTCCCAGCCGAAATTCGACATTGCCCAGGCCGGTACGCTCCTCATACACGGGGATTCCTCGTCGTGCCCGGTCGATCATGTCGACGGTCATGTCGACACCAATGGCCCTGCCCTCAGGGCCGACCTTCTCGCCGGCGATGAAGATGTCGAAGCCACCGCCGGATCCGAGATCCAGGACGGTTTCACCTGCTGTGAGCTGCGCCAAGGCCGTCGGGTTCCCACAGGAAAGCCCCATGTTCGCGCTATCCGGCAGGTTTTCAAGATCTGACTCAGCATAGCCGACGCCGCGAGCGAGTGACTCGGCACTGCCGCAGGACGAGCCACAGCAAGACGACCCCTCAGATCGAGCGATCTTACCGTATCCCTCTCTCACGGTGCGGTGGATATCATCAGGATGCTCCTCAGATACGGGCTGCTGCTGTGCCGATGCAGGCGCTGCGTCCTGGTCGGCGCAGCAGGTCGGGGCGCAGCACGTCTGCGAAGTGACGTCGGTGGAAGGTTCGGTGGCCATCTGGTTTCTCCGATTCTTGATGTGATGCATTTGAATATACGTATTTACGTATATATGGCAACACGTATATAGCACCGACGCGTATTTCCGCAATCGGGTGGGCAAAAAAAAAGGGCAGCCACCATGGGTGGCTGCCCCGACTTCCTATATCGGATCAGTTGTGGGACAGTTCCACCAATACGTCTTCGTGTTCTCGGCGCAATTTGGCCAGGCCGCGATCACGAAGTTGACGAATACGCTCACGGGTCAGCCCCAGGGTGCCGCCAATCTGTTCAAGTGTCATCGGCAAACAGCCATCAAACCCGTAGTAGCGGCGGATAATCTCGCGCTCGCGTGTGTCCAGTATCTGCAGGCACTGGTCGATCGTGTCGACAAATTCGTGTTCTTCCGCCTGCGTTTCCGGTGGTGGTCCATCAGCCTCAAACAGAGCACTGACATTCGTATCGTCTTCATCGGCATACAAAGGACGATCGAGATGGACATCTGGTGACGAAACCTCCATAGCCCGTAGAACCCGCTGCATGCTGTAGCCGACATCATCGCAGATCTCAAAGAGGGATGGATCGCGACCCAGAGATTGAGACAAGCGGATTTGAGCGCGCTCGACATCTTTTAGATCCGCGACGCGATTGGACGGTGCGCATACTGTCCGACGTCTCTCGGCCAATGCGCGGCGGATGGACTGGCGGATCCACCAGACGGCGTAGGTGATGAACTTGAATCCACGTCGCTCGTCAAAGCGACGGGCAGCTTCCAGCAGCCCCACATTCCCGTCCGAAATCAGTTCATTGAGTGGCTGGCCCGTGGCACGGAACTCCTTCGCCACAGATACGACAAAACGCAGATTGGCAGAAATGAGCCCGGCGAGGGCCTCTTCGTCGCCCTCACGTGCCCGCCGCACAAGCCTGACTTCCTCCTCGCGGGACACAGGGGCACAGTGCCTGATATCATGCCAGTAGGAGTTCAATACTGCGGAATTGCCAAGCCTGCTTGAGCCCGTCTCGTATGCGGTTGCCACGACATCCCCTCTTTCGTCCATCTCACACGCCATGTCGCACGAAGCGTGACGACATTCACCTCTATGGACTGAGCATGATCCGTACCACCGCGACCTCACTCAGATCACTCTGGGCAAGGTGGCGAATCCCGCCGATTCGAGACCTTCGCCACGCCTTCTGGCAATCAAATGGAGACATAGATGTCCCGCTCATGTGCTTGCACTGCCCCACTGGGGCACATGACGAACCTGTTACCCATTGAGCGAGATTGTTGCCTATCGCGAGGGAGTCGGGTAGATTTTCCCTGTGGAGAATCCAATGAGACGTCGCCAATCCATGCTCGCCGTCACCACGGGTCTGCTGCTGTTGACCCATCTGGTGCTCGTGCTCGCTATAGCGCCCTGCGCCCAGGGTGGGTGTGAGGGTATGGCCGCTGTCGACGATGCGCGGCTTCTGCCCGCCTGCTGTTGCGGCCCGAATTGCGCAACGGAACTCACGGCTCCACTTGGCATGGAGACGGCACTGCGTGTCGTCGATGACCAGCCCGTATCGCACTCGGTGATACTCCGCATCCCCAGGGCCATCCCAGGGCCTGTCGCGTCGATGATCGATACCGGCACAGAGACCGGTCGTAGCTCTGGCCGCAGCCCATCGTTGTATCTCCTGCACGCATCCTTTCTGATCTGACCCTCTGATCCATTGTCGTGACTTCAAGCACAAGGCGAAGAGCCTGGTGTGCTGAGGTCGACGTCTGTACGTGAGAGATCCCTTCTCACGTGCAATGTGCACGGCTGTCTGTTACACGCAGCCACTGAGATCAGATCTGCGTCTTTCTAAGCAAAATCAAGGGGGTAGAACAGAATGCGAGCGATTCCGGTTCTGCGTTGGCTGGTGCTGACACTCGGGCTCACTGTGCAAGGCACCATCGCCCAGCAGGAGCAGCTCGAAGTGCTGATAGCAGAAGCGTTGTCCCGTCATCCGCGCCTCGAGGCACTCACTGCCAGGACGGCGGCCCAGCGGCACGGTGAAGCACCTGCTGCGGCGATGCCGGATCCCACATTGCGACTCGATCTGTTGAATGTACCACTCGGCGAGTGGAATCTGGATAGCTCTCCCATGAGTGGTCGGCAACTGGGGCTCGTGCAGCAGTTGCCCTGGCCGGGTCGTCGGGCGGCAGACCGCCGTGTGGCGTCGACGCAAACGCAGATCGTCGCAACCAACACCCATCACGAGGCGGCGCGGATCGTCGATGCGGTGAAGCAAGCGTTCTTCGAGTTGATTCTCACGGACGAGGCCATGGCGATCACGACGCGCAATCAAAACTTGGTGCGCGATTACGTGCGCATGGCGCAGGCGAAATACGCCGTCGGCACAGGCCGCCTTCAGGACATTCTCAAAGCGCAGGTATTTCAGTCGAGTCTGGGTGACCGCTTGCTGCAGTTGCGCGCGCGCCGGCGGATCGCTGAGGCGCGTCTCAATGCACTGCGGGCCCGACCCATCGAGACGCCCCTCGTCAGCGCCCGCATGATGCCTGCTACACATCTGCCTTATGAGTTACCCGATCTCGTGCAGATGGCGATCGCCTCTCGTCCGGCTCTTGAGGGTCAGCGACAGCAGATCGAACACTGGCGCGCAGTCGAAGAGGTGGCCCGACTGTCGGCACGCCCGGATATCAATCTCAACATCGCCTATCGCCAGCGCAGCTTCGATACAGATCCGGTCGCCGGTGCCGATTTCGTCTCTGCGGGCATCAGTTTGCGTCTGCCCCTCTGGCGTCATCAGCGTGAGCACGAACAGGGTGCTGCTGCGCGGCAACGGCAGCGCGCATCTGTCGCCGATCTGGCGGCGATGGAGTTGGAGATCGAGTTGCAGTTGCAGGAGCTACTCGTGAAGGCGCAACTGCATCACGGACAGATGGCGTTGCTGCGCGAGGCCATCCTACCACAGGCACGGCAGTCACTGACGGCTGCAGTCGCCGGCTATCGTGTGGATCACGTCGACTTTGGCGCACTTCTCGACAGCCACGTATCACTGCAGCAGTTCGAGATCGAATTACATCATCATCACATCGACTATGAAAAGACGTTGGCGCGGCTAGAAGCCGTTGTCGGCGTCCGCCTGTTCTGATGAACCTCTCACAATGGAACGGCCCCGCAGTGACGATTGCGGCTTCGAAAGAGACCCAACAATGACACGCAAAATACTCAGCTTGCTTTTGCCTATGATCATCGGTGTCGCCCTTGGATGGTGGGTGCATGGCGGACAGCCTCTGGATGAATCAACCGAACACATGCACGACGAGGTCGCCTATCGCTGTCCCATGCATCCGACGGTGGTTTCGGAGGTGCCAGGTAGCTGCCCGATCTGCGCCATGGATCTCGTCGCTGATGAGCAACCATCTCAGCCTGAGACCTCTGAACGTGAGATCTCCCACTGGCGTGCGCCCATGGATGCAAACTACACGGCCGCTGGCCCGGGGAAGTCGCCGATGGGGATGTCGCTGATTCCGGTCTATGTCGACGAACTCGGGACTGGTAGCACGGTGACGATCGATGCGGCGACCATGCAGAACATGGGGGTACGGACGGCCGTCACCGAGCGTCGAGTGTTACAGCGTACGGTACGGACCGTGGGACGCGTCGACTACGATGAGACGCGTATGAGCGACGTGAATACGAAGGTGTCTGGATGGGTGGAAAAGCTGCATGTCGATTTCACTGGCCAGCATGTCGAGACAGGTCAGCCACTTCTGGAGATTTACAGTCCCGAACTGGTCAATGCCCAGGAGGAGCACCTCATCTCGCTGGACTATCTGCACCGTCTTCAGCGCCAGCGTGTCAGCGACGATGTGCTGGAGGGAGCGCGCCAGTTGGTTGAGGCTTCGACTCAGCGCCTGCGCTTTCTGGATGTCAGTCAGGAGCGCATCCAGCGCCTCGAGAGTGAAGGAGTCGTAGAGCGTACGGTGATGATTGAATCGCCTCAGCAAGGGGTCGTCGTCCACAAGGCGGTTCTCGAGGGCGCCTACATCAGACCCGGCGAGCATCTGTATCGGATCGCCGATCTATCGAGTGTATGGATCTACGCCGATCTGTTCGAACGAGATATTCCATGGGTAAAGGAGGGCGCGGCGGCCGTCGTATCGTTGTCGTTTCTGCCGGACCGCGTATTTCAAGGCACGGTGGCGCACCTGTTCCCATTTCTCGATGCCGACACCCGTTCATTGCGGGCCAGGCTGACCTTCGACAATGCCGATGGGCAGTTGAAGCCAGCGATGTACGCGGATGTCGTGATCGATGCCGCTGCTGTACCAGATGTGATTGTGGCGCCCGTGCAGGCGATCCTGCACACCGGCACACGTCGTGTGGCGATCGTTCACCTTGGTGCGGGGAAATTCCAACCCCGTCAGGTTGAGGTCGGTGTCGAAGCTGATGGCTGGTATGAGATCCGCAGCGGCTTACGTGTTGGCGACGAAATCGTCACTTCTGCACAGTTCCTCATCGATTCAGAGAGCAATCTCAAGACGGCGGTATCCAATATGCGCAGTGCCGGAGATACTCAACCGACCGCGGTCGGTGGTTAGGTGGGGGCCCGCAGATGCTACAGCGCATAATAGAAGCCTGCATCAGCAACCGGCTGCTGACGATTCTCGCGACGGTCTTCGTCATCGGTGCTGGCGTCTGGGCAGTACGCAATACGCCACTGGATGCGATCCCGGATCTATCCGACGTGCAGGTCATCATCCTCACAGATGTGCCGGGACAGGCACCCCAGGTCGTGGAGGATCAAGTCACCTATCCACTCACGACAGCGATGCTGTCCGTGCCGCACGCAAGTGTCGTGCGCGGCTACTCCTTCTTTGGGCTGTCCTTCGTCTATGTGCTGTTCGAGGATGGCACCGACATCTACTGGGCTCGCAGTCGCGTCCTCGAATACCTCAATGTCGTGGCTGATCGCCTGCCAGCGGGTGTGCAGCCGCGTCTTGGGCCCGATGCCACGGGTGTGGGTTGGGTCTACCAGTATGTGCTACAAGACACGACGGGCACGCATGATCTGGCGCAGCTGCGTTCGATCCAGGACTGGTATCTGCGCTACGAATTGACCAGTGTGCCCGGTGTTGCTGAAGTGGCGAGCATCGGCGGCTTCGTCAAACAATACCAGATCACCGTCGAGCCGAATCGACTACTCGCCTATGGGGTGCCACTGCAGAAACTGCGGGATGCCGTCCAACGATCGAACAATGACGTGGGGGGTCGTTTGGTGGAACTGTCGGAAACCGAGTTCATGGTGCGTAGTCGAGGTTACATCTCCTCCATTGAGGACATAGAGCAGATCACCGTGGGGGTCAGCGACGCCGGAACGCCCATCCGCGTTGTCGATGTGGCGACTGTGCAGATCGGACCTGAACTGCGGCGGGGAATCGCCGAGTGGAATGGCGAAGGGGAGACGGTGGGTGGCATCGTCGTGATGCGCTACGGCGAGAACGCACTCGCCGTGATCGAGCGTGTGACCGATCGCCTGGATGAACTCAAGGCAGGATTGCCGGAGGGCGTCGTGTTACATACGGCCTACGATCGATCCGGTCTGATTCTCCGCGCCGTCGACAATCTGCAGACGAAGCTGATCGAAGAGTGTGCGATTGTCGCCCTCGTCTGCATCATTTTCCTGCTGCACGTACGCTCAGCTCTGGTTGCCATCGTCACGCTGCCGATCGGTATTCTTGTCTCCTTCCTTGTCATGCACTTCCAGTCGATCAACGCCAACATCATGTCTCTGGGTGGTATCGCGATCGCCATTGGGGTCATGGTCGATGCGGCGGTGGTCATGGTGGAGAATGCCCATAAGCATATCGAGCGTGATGGGGGAAAGAAGGAGCACTGGGCGATTATTCTTGACGCGGCCAAAGAGGTGGGGCCGTCCCTGTTCTATTCGTTGCTGATTGTGACGCTCTCCTTCCTGCCCGTGTTCTCTCTGGAGGCACAGGAAGGCCGGCTGTTCAAGCCATTGGCCTTCACCAAGACCTGGGCCATGGCAGCCTCGGCGTTGCTGGCGATCACGCTCGTGCCCGTACTGATGGGATATCTCGTACGTGGCAAAATCCTGCCGGAGAGACGCAATCCAATCAATCGTTTCCTGCTGTGGGGATACAGGCCGATCATCAGCTGGGTACTGCGAAGGAAGATGCTCGTCGGAGTGGCAAGTCTGCTGATCCTTGTGATTACCGTGTTGCCCTACTCCTCGTGGGTGTTGAGTCGTGTGGACGGAAATGCACATCGAGTCTTGTCGCGTTTCGAACATCTGTTTCCTCTCGAGCGCATCGGCTCGGAGTTTATGCCGGCACTCTACGAAGGAGATCTGCTCTACATGCCGACGACCTTGCCGGGCGTGTCGGTCACCAAAGCACGAGAACTCCTGCAGCAGACGGATCGTATCATCCGCACCTTCCCCGAGGTAGACCAGGTCTTTGGCAAAATCGGTCGCGCTGAAACGGCAACGGACCCAGCACCTTTGTCGATGATCGAGACGACGATCACCCTGAAGCCGGAGGCCGAGTGGCGTGAAGGGATGACGCCGGAGCTCCTGATCGACGAGTTGGATGCGGCCGTCAAGTTTCCGGGTCTGACCAATGCCTGGACCATGCCGATCAAGACGCGGATCGACATGCTGTCGACAGGGATCAAGACACCTGTGGGAATCAAGATTGCCGGGGAGGATCTGGCCGTCTTGCAACGGATTGGCCAGCAGATCGAGGAAGTGATTCGGCGCCAGGAAGGGACCTTGAGCGTCTATGCGGAGCGCGTTGCCGGTGGCAATTATCTCGACTTTGATATCGATCGAGCCAACCTAGGTCGCTACGGTCTCACAGTGGGTGATGTGCAGGATGTCATCATGTCGGCTCTTGGTGGCATGAACATTTCCTACACCGTCGAAGGTCGTGAGCGCTATCCGATCAATCTGCGCTATGGTCGCGAACTTCGCGACAACCTGCCCGCACTCGAAGCGGTTCTGATCCCAACGCCCACAGGCGCCCAGATACCGATATCACAGGTCGCCACGTTGCAACTGCGCAAGGGCCCACCGGCCATCAAAAGTGAGAATGCGCGCCTGAATGCCTGGGTCTATGTCGACATCCGTGGCATCGATATAGGCAGCTATGTGAAGGCAGCACGGGCGGCAGTGTCCAGAGAAATTGAACTGCCTCCGGGTTATAGTCTGACCTGGAGTGGACAGTATGAATACATGCAGCGTGCCGAGCAGCGGCTGCGGCTGGTCGTGCCCATTACGCTGGGTGTCATCTTCCTGCTGCTGTTCCTCAACTTCCGCTCTGTGACAGAATCTCTCATCATCATGCTCAGCTTACCCTTCGCGCTGGTGGGGGGGATCTGGCTGCTCGCGATGCTCGACTACAACATGAGCATCGCCGTGGGCGTCGGTTTCATCGCCCTCGCCGGGGTTGCCGCCGAAACAGGGGTGATCATGCTGTTGTATCTGGATCAGGCCTGGGATGAGATCCGTGATCGGCGCCAAGGTGAGGGTAGATTGCTGACACGGCAGGATCTCTACGCCGCCGTGACAGCAGGCGCTGTCGACCGCGTCCGTCCAAAGGTGATGACCGTGACGGCAACGATGGCGGGACTGCTGCCCATCATGTGGGGCAGCGGTACCGGATCAGAAGTGATGCGCCGAATCGCCGCACCCATGGTCGGCGGCCTCGTCTCATCGACCCTGCTGACACTCCTTGTGATTCCAATGATCTACACCGTTTGGCAGGGCTGGGTACATCGACGCGAATTCAGTGAATCCAACACATTACCTCAATCGAAAGATGAAATCCCATGAAGCGACTCTCTATGATCGGCGCAATCTTGGCCGTGCTGACCATCGGCATACAGGTCGATGGGCAACACGATGATCACGATCATGGCGAAGTTGATCACGCAGAGGAGACATCGGCAGAGCACGTGCCGCCATTGGATCCGATGACTGGTAAGGTCACCATGGAAGGTGAAATCATCGACATCAGTTGCTATCTGCGACATGCTGCCACCGGTCAACAACACGTGAAGTGTGCGCTGTTCTGTGCAGAGCAGGGGATGCCCTTCGGTTTCCTCGAGAAGGAATCGAAAACCGTCTATCTCCTGCTCCCCGATGGGCACGAAAGTCCTCTCGAGGGTTTCAAGGAGCACATCGGATTGCAGGTGAAGGTAACTGGCAGCCTGACCCATGGGCGAGGATTGACGGGTCTTCAGATTGACGACGTGGAGACACTGTAGCGGATCACGTCGTGACACGAATAAGCCCTCTGTCCATTGACGGACAGAGGGCGCATTCTACGCGAGTTCGAATACTGCTTACGGCAGAATCAGAATCTGCCCCGCCACAGCCTGCACAGGATAGGATTCCCTCACTGGCCCCGTGAAGTGTACGACGACGGAAGCGGCTGCAGTCAACTCCGACATCGTTGCCTGGACTTGTGTGTCGGCCATGAGTCGCAGGATCTGCGTCGCCGATGTGATCTCTACCCAGGCACGATCGTACCCGGTGTCGTCCCCCGTCTCTGCTTCGATCAACAGCCTTGCCATGACACCGGATGTCGTGACGTCATCAAATAGATCCAGCTGAGTGATCTTTCCGCGGATGTCGACATGTACCGGAAGCGGATCGGAGATTACGCCCGGATCTGAGCTCACTGCATCCGGTGGCAGAGAATCATGTGTTCCATCCGTATCCACTGGGTCGACGAGCATATCATCCACCGGTTGCTCGGTGTCAGGCAGAGGCATCGGCTCGCCGAGCAAATGGCTTTGACCTACGCGAAATCCCTCGTCAGCGGCGGCAATCCAATGTGCGACTGAAGGCGAGGGTACTGCGTCACGTGAGATGGTGCTGACATCGATGGGGTACGTGATGACCTGCGCCACGAACGCATCAATCGGCGGATTCGTGAGCGAAACCTCAACAACGACGACTCCCTCTTCGTTGAGGCTCACGTGTTCGATGGTGATCTCATAACCCGCTGTCGGCATCTGGCCACGAGCGACGAAGACGATCCATTCACGGTCCAGGTTCACATCCTGCAGGCGGTCGGCAAGTTCATCGTCCTGAATCCAGTCCAGGACCATCGATAGTTGCTGTTCATCGTCAATGACCAATAGCTGCGGTTCCCCCAGGGCACCGAAGCCGTCGTCTGAGCCAGGTGTCGTGGATGAGCCATCGTCGACGGGGATGTTGAGTTCGGCGCCGGCAATCGGGCTGCCCAGAATGTTGAGGAGCAGGCGCAGGGTCGATTCCTCCACACCTACATACAATACCAGCAGATTCCCGCGAGCGAAGAAGTGAGGTGAGGAGATCCACATCAGCTGCGTGCGACCAATCGTGTAGCCATCCGCCGAGATCTCGCCGGCGACGTCCTTGAGGGCCTCGACGGAATCGAATTCGTAAATGTTGACCGGTTCACCGTTGAAGTGAACGACCCTGGCCTCTGGCAAAAAGTCGGATGCAATCCGCTCGCCGTCATCGACTACATCCAATCCGCGAGCGCGCAACTGTTCAACGAAGTCTCCGGTGTTCACCAGTGGTGCGTTGGGGTTGGGTTCACCCACAGCAATTCCCTGGTTTCCATCGACGCCGCCGTCGGACACGCTGTCGGTGATACCACCGTCGGTGTGGTCCGCGTCACCCGTGGTGCCTCCTGTCGAACCCAGATCGCCAAGGCCAAGATCTCCTTGAACGTCACTTTCGTCGGCCGCCGTTGGACTGGCCCCGTCGCTGCAGCCCATCAGTAGCGCAAAGCAGATACCTAGCAGAGAAAGAGGAAGCGAGAATTCCTTCAAGGGAAATACAGATTGCATAGCTAGAACCTCCAGACAACACTTGTTCCTGGTGGGCACGGATTGCCCACACTGCCCTGTGCTTGATGAAACACCAGGCACTGGAGAAAGTGTCACTGCCGTCTACATCCACTTCGGCTCTTGGAGGGTCTTTAGTGGAACAAGTAGAATCCGCCACCGGGCCGGGCGACCGCCGCAGAGCGACTCCAGACCGAGATCGCTCCTTCCATGCGGCCAGTCGAGATCGGGACCCGTTCTCGACTGTAGAGTTGCCACACCAGGTCGCCACCTCGAGCCCAACCGGTGCCTTCAGCCCAGGCGATCAGGATCTGGCCCTGGTCGTCCATACTTATCGCGGGGTGCTTGCGCCCGCTGCCCGCCCCTGGAACGGCCATCGGCGTGGCAATCTGTCCTGCCGATACGGTGGACCACCAGATCTGTCCGGCCCTCTCCCAAGCCAACAGAGCCCCGCCTTTGGCCGACTGGACCCCGTCTTTGAAGGGGTGGATGGAGGCGGTGCTCATGGGGCAGGTTGTTGCCTCCCATTGATCCAGCGCAACCTGCTGATATTGCCCGGAGGTCTTGTGCAGCAACTGCATGCCACGTTGCGTGCCCTGCGTCGCCGCCCGATACAGGATATACACCTCTGATTCGCCGCCTGCGCGCATTCCGCAGCACCCACACGCACCAGTTTCCACCGGATTGGCTTGGGATTCGGGTGCAAATGTCCGTCCACTGTCAGTGGAAGTTGCCGCCCAGAGCGAGCGGCTCGGCTCCTCGTGACCTGCATGCCAGGCAACGTGAATCTGTCCCAGGTCATCTGCGGCGAGCGAACCTCCACCATCCAGGTGATGCTCTCTACGCGTCACGTTCCTCTGCGGCTCGAAGCCGCCGTCGCCATTGCTCCTGGTATAGTACATCCCCGGTTCGTCACGTTTGGCGGACATCCATGCGACGTGCACATATCCTGCGCCCAAGGCAAGGTGACCGCCACGAACGGTACCGACCGCAATGGCGGATCCCTGCAGATTATTGACCTGAATCGATGGGGTCCAGGCGGGTGTTTGATCAGCAGTGGAGGGTACGGAGGCATGGGTGTAGCGGAGGTCGCCACCGGATGCTTCGCCGGAGAAATAGAGCAGGTGCAACTCGCCATGGGTGTCGAGCAGAACCTCTGGCTGCAAGCCGCCTTCGGGGACCCGCAACAACTCGACCGATGGGTCTGCCAGCACAGCCCACGGTGCAACAATCAGAGGCAGGCAGCATAGCAGGCAGAGTGACGCAATCCTCAGAAAAATCACCCTCCGAAACCGTGGCACAGGTACTGAGATCAGTCCTGCTCGTCGGCTGCAACCTGGTGAGCATCGATGTGGTAC
>Ga0233434_1000230_pt1 | contig 70900 bp, 83 predicted proteins | sample SI_122_August201_4_FD_182738 | JGI IMG/M metagenome (GOLD analysis project Ga0233434, IMG submission 182738) | Seawater microbial communities from Saanich Inlet, British Columbia, Canada - SI_122_August2016_120_MG | ecosystem: Environmental > Aquatic > Marine > Inlet | place: Canada: British...
GATGCCATGTTAGTCTGGGCATTTGCAGGGATACTAATTGTATTTGTATTACATATTTGGATGGATTTTGCATGGCTAGGAATTGTTGCATTTCTGGCCTCAAAAAGTGTTAAAATAATTTCAAATAGAAATTATAAAATAATAATATCAGGATTAAGTCTAATACTAATTTACTTTGGAATTACATTTTTAACAGACATATTTTAATCGCAAAATAAAATTTTAAATTCACAATTAAAAAAACCATAAAATCAATTAATCATTTAAAATATACTTTACAAAAATTAGTATCAGACATTATTCATAAATGAATATTCATTCAAAATAGACATCACCTATGCATCACAAGAAGAATATAAAAAAATAATCGTAACAATGAAAATTATAAAAATACTTAAAACAATATTTGCTAATTATTCTTTTGAAATATCAATTTCCATATTGGAAACTTTACGTTCTTTTCCATCCTGCGATGTAAGTAACTCGGAAGAGATTCTAACATCGCTAATTACAAATCCAACTGCATCCATTCTCTTAGTAATCATTTGTGAAACATCTACCGCTTGCGTAATTCGCTTACCTCTAGCTTTTATTGTAATTGTAGGCCTAGTTGAAAGTTGAGTTAATGTTGCAGAAACGTAATCCATTATGGGTTTAGTTCCAATGAAAATAACATTACGTTCTTCAGTAGTTTCAATTTTTGGTGTCGGCTCGGCTACAGGCTCTGGTGTCGGCTCGGCTACAGGCTCTGGTGTCGGCTCGGCTACAGGCTCTGGTGTCGGCTCGGCTACAGGCTCTGGTGTCGGCTCGGCTACAGGCTCTGGATTAGTTCTAGAACCAAATTCTGATAAAATATCCTCTGCATCATTTGATTTTTTATTAGCGCTCAATTTTAAATTCCTATTATATCCAGCTAATTTTATCGTTTATTTAGTTTTTCAGGTGTTTTCCTTCCAAATAGTCTTGAAATAATTTTTCAAGGGCATCATCTGAAGGGCATTTTTTAATTTGCTCAACTAGATCAGGTTGTTCAATTTCATAACAATTCATCATGTCCTGAGAATCTTTGAATACCAGCATAGCCTTATTCTTAAAAATACAATGGTAAAGTTTTTCTTTTTCCATCTTATCAGGATTAAAATTCACACCATTTTCATCAGCAGATACAGGGTAATCCATACAGATACTAAATAATATCAATATTTAGATATTAAGTTAGGAGTTTAAATTTAATTTTAAAATCCATGCAAAATACAATAATAATCGAATGAACGTGGATGTAATATTGGAAAGAATAGTTTTCCACATAGATTTTGATTATTTTTATGCCCAATGTGAAGAAGTAAGAAAACCAGAATTAAAAACAAACCCAGTGTGTGTTTGTGTATTCTCAGATAGGGGTGGAGATAGCGGAGCAATTGCAACTGCAAACTATACTGCAAGAAAATATGGGGTAAAATCAGGCATGCCAATATCATTTGCAAAGAAAAAACTTGAAGAGAGAGATGATGCAGTATTTCTGCCAGTAGATTTTGACTACTATTCTGAAATGACTGAAAAGGCAATGAAAATAATGAAAGAAAGTGCAGATATTTTTGAATATGTTGGAAGAGACGAGGCATACCTAGATGTTACAAAAAGAGTGGAAGGAGATTTTACAAAGGCAGCACTCCTAGCCCAGCAAATTAAAAATGAAATCAAAATGAAAATTAAATTAAGTTGTTCGGTAGGGGTTTCTTCAAATAAATTAATATCCAAAATAGCTTCAGATTATCAAAAACCAGATGGCCTAACAGTTGTAGAACCAAATAGTGTGAAAAAATTTTTAGAATCATTAAAAATTAGAGTGATACCAGGTATTGGGAAAAAAACAGAGGAAAGATTTAATGAAATGTTTATGGAGACAATAAAAGATTTAAAAAAAATAGACGTGTTTACATTGAATAAAGAATTTGGAAGAAAAAATGGAACCTACATTTACAATGCCATTAGAGGCGTAGATAACGAACTAGTAAAAGAAAAAGAAGATAGTACACAGTATAGTAAGATGACAACTTTAAAAAAAGATTCAAAAAATCATGAATTTCTATTAGAAAATTTAGAAGAGTTGTGTAAACAAGTGCATCATGTAATTATCAAAAATAATAAAATGTTTAAATCAATTGGAATACATTTCATACAATCAGATCTAACGAGTAAATCAAAATCAAGAATGTTAAGAAATTCAACCAATAATTTAGAAGAACTAGAAAAAAACTCAAGGCAACTGCTGTCAGAGGCGTTAGAAAATCAGATAATTACCATTAGAAGGTTAGGAGTCAAAGTTGCAGATCTTTCAGAGATTAAAGGACAAAGTGACATTACAAATTATTTTTAAAAAAAGTTAATTTCTAATATTTTTTGATTCTAATTTTTTTAGACGCCTAGATTCTATAACAATTACAACAAGAATGAAAGCAAACAACCAAGGCAAAAACATAATCTCCCCTGCAATTTTATGATATTCTTCCCATGCAACGGGATCAGTAGTGACTTTAAGGGCATACCAAGATAATGAAAAAATACGAATTAAGTTAACAACTATAGTTCCAGCAATACCTAAAATAAAATAAACAATCTTGCGGTTTCTCGGAATGTTCATTTTTAGCATAAATGCTCCAATTACTAATGAGAAAATTATAATGCTGTGAACACCAGCAGAAGGCCAAAAAACTTGTAATGCCATTGAACCGTGATCACCACGTAAGAACATTATATTATCACGAGCTACTGCAGTTCCCAAATCAAGCAAAGTGATTATCCAAACGTTAGCTTGAACAAAATATGGAACAATGTATTGTAATGGACCAAGTGTATCATAGGGAAAGAATGCATCCAATGAAAGAATTATTGCGGTTCCAGTAAGAAATATTGGACCTGCAGGAGCAATACGTATCCAACGTTTTCCAAAGAAAATAGTTAGTGCAACAACAATGAAAATCGCCATAACTACAAAATCCCACATCCAAGTCCAAGAGTAAATTAATTGTACGTCAAATTGTGTTGCAGATTCAATAAGAAATTCTCTTAAACCATATTCTAATGAAATTAAATAACTAATTGTCAATAATGCAAGAGGGATTACTGAAAGTAATCGTTTTTTAGAAATAACAATTTTCAAACCAATTAATTCAGCAACAACAAAAACTAATGCAAAAAAGTAACCACCTCTACCTTCATTCCAGCTCCAAGCAATGGAGTCAGGAAATGCGATCATTGCAAAAAGAATAGGACTAGAAATAATAAAAACAGCAGCGAAAAGATTCCAATTTTGCATACAAACAATCCAAAAATCCTAAATAAATATCTGAACGAAATAATAAATTTTAAATAATTTCAAGATAAAATAGGAATAGAAAGTCAGTCTTCAGAATTATCTATTTCATCAGAATCTGAATTTCTTCGGCTTGGACGAATGGGAATAAAAATTATTGTCACAAACTATAGTATATTGACTTGGTGATACATTCTAAGGTTACAAAAATTCACCTAAGAGGTAATTTCTAATTCATTAAAACTAAAACGTGACTTGACATTCAGATTTGAGAGATTTGATCGTTGTAAAATAAGTAATAACAAGAATCCCTATAGCAATCATTCTAATTGGAATTTCATAATTTGTTAGAAACGCAGTGGCAGTTGCACCAACAGAGCCAAAAGTAGAGATTACAGCAAATCCAATAGGGCCACAACTGCATGCACCTGCAGCAGAACCCACAATAGTACCAAATATACTTCCACTCATTTTGTGTTTTGAATTTTTAAGATTAATTATTCTAAATAGATTCATAGGAATTACCAATGCCGATAACCCAGCAAGCACTACAATTAAAATAAATCCCATTTCACTTCCAGAAGGAATGTGAGTTACAAAATAGGGTTCTAAAAAAATGAATTCAGAAATTAGTAATAAAATCGTCAACATAGATGAAAAAATTACCAATGATAAGACTAAAAATTTAAAATTATAAAAAACAGCTTTAAAAATTTCTATCATTTAGATCATGGAATCCAAAATTTTCTGGAATACAGAAAACGGTTGTGCACCACCAATTTGTGTTTGATTATAATCAGAATCCACGATAAAGAAACCAGGAGTGCCCCGTACACCGTTATCTCGTGCTTGCTGAGAATTGTACTGTACACGCTTTGAATATTTTTCAGAATCAAGACATTCATTGAATAAATCCATATCAAGATTCAAATTAAATGCAAAAGCTTTCAATCTTTCAGAGCTTGCCCATCCATTATCAATTTTAGACTCTTGTGAAGTGTATAGTGAGTTATGATATTCCCAATACATGTTTTGATCATCTGCACAATAAGTTGCCTGAGCAGCTTTTGGTGAATCTCTACCCAGAAATGCAAAATCAACAAAAACTAAATTTACTTTTCCAGTTTCAATATAGTCACGCATGATCATAGGTTTAGTATCAACAAACCAATTATGACATTGATGGCATTGATAATCACCAAATTCAACAATAGTGACAGGGGCATCAGGATCACCCAAAATAGGAGAACCCAGTGCAGTAGAAATACTTCCGTGAGTTCTAGTCATATCGACATCAAATGTTTCATCAGTTGATGAAGACATAGATGTGACAATTACAACAATTAGAGAGATTACAAGTATACCGAAAATTACTGCTTTTTTATTCATAACATAAAATAAAAAAATGAGTTAAAAAAATGTATTCAAATTGTATGAATGTTTTTTTCAAATGGATTAACAAATTTATGAATTATAGCGTCAGCAGATAACACATTACAAGAAAATTAGATTAATGCATATTGTGTAATTATTAAATTTCTCACTAGATTCTAAAATTAAACTACATGTAATGAATTCTCATATGGACATTAAGTTCAACTTGATATTTAGTCATAAATCCACAATGAGTACACGAAAACATGTCATCAGGAGTCTTCTGAGAATCCCTCTCAATTACTTTCCCAGAAATAGAAGTAATGTTAATAAAATTATTATTTGAAATCACAGCAAAATTAGAACCTTCATGGATAGAATCAAAATATTCCTTAATCGTCGATATAACTAATTCAACATCCAAAATATCGTCATCGTCAAATGTAGATAGAGTGAATTGACGGTTTTTTAAAGTAGGGATAGCTTCAACTTTATCTGCAACATAAACCAGTAATTCATTTTGAATAGATGATACTTCCTTGCAATCGATTGTAAGCATACAATTTCAGAGATTAATGAATATTTTAATTTAACAGCCATTTGAAAATGATTATTATGGATTAAAATTATAAATAAAAAGGAATGGCAAATTCAGAAACATTTGGAGTTGAAAAAGGACACGGGGAAAAAATAGTAGGATGGTTAAATGAACAGTCAAAGATACAAAATATCAAACTAGAAGCAAGATTATACAATTATGAAGTTTCTACAAAAAACTTTGGACATTTTGAAATGTTTTCATGGATGGGAGATGTTCAAATTGCAAGAAAAATGATCATTAAAGCAAGTAAGAAATTCAAAATTAAAGTAATAGAAGGAGGGTACAAGCCAAAAGAAAAATTATTTAAATTAAAGAAATTTGATTTTGCCAAAGTAAAGAAAGGAGATAAAACAATTGGGCAACTAGAATTTTCAGTGTCAAGATTAGGTAATGCTCAATGGGAAATACAAAATGAAGAACGTCATTAATTTTAAAAATAATTTAGGAGTAATTCAATGAGAGTAGGCATCATAGGAATCGGAATTTTAGGAAACGCCATAGCTTTACGTTTACTAGATTTAGGATATGATGTTACAGTATACAATAGAACTCAAGGAAAAACAAATGAAGTTGAAAAAAAAGGTGCACATGTGGCATCGTCACCAAAAGGTATGGCAGAAAAAGTAGAAATAATAATAATCGTAGTGAAAGATGCAGAAGCTGTAAAAGAAATATCATTTGGAAAAAATGGAATCATAGAAGGCAAAAACAGTAAATTGATTGTTGCAGATATGAGTACAATTGATCCAGTTGAATCAAAAAAAATTGCAAAAGAATTTGAACAGTATCAAATTAAAAAATTAGAAATTCCAGTTATGGGAGGTCCAAATGTTGCAATTACAGGAAAATTAGTGATGATGGCATCAGGATCAAAAGATAGTTTCAATCAATGTAAGGAAGTGTTTGAAAAAATTGCAAACAAAGTATTATTTCTAGGAGAACAGGGAGTAGCAAATTCAATTAAACTTGCAATGAATTTACAAATCACAATGTTAGCACTGTCGTTATCTGAAGGCATCGCATTGGTTAAAAAATCAAATGTAGATCCAAAGATCTTTTTGGAAGTGTTGAATTCAACATATTTTAAAACAGGAATGAGTGAAAATAAAGCATTTAAAATGATAGAAGGTAAGCATGATGCAACATTTACGCTAGCAAATTTAAAAAAAGATATTACAACTATGACAAGTGCATCTATGAATTTAGGAATAGAACTACCAATGATAACTAAAGCTGAAGAGATTTATGAAAATGCGATAAAAGAAGGATTAGGAGATTTAGACTACACAGGCATTATACAATATATTAAAAAAATTAACAACATGTTGTAAAAATTATGAAAAAGGATTATTTTTCTTTAAATATCTACGATAAGAAAATCCAACAACCAACATTGTAATTCCAGTAATTACACCCCACATAAAAAAAGAAATGGTGCTAAATTCAGACATAGATTACAACCAATATTGAAACATCTAAAGTTTAGGGTTATGTCTGCATAAAAGATAGATCAGCCATAAAATAATTCTGAAACATCTAAATAGATTTGAGATAGACAAGATTTATGCCTGAATTTAGATGTGAAGATTGTGGAAAACGCCTATTTCATGAAAATGAAACAACATTAGAAGTTGAGAAAAAAATTCATTCGCAATTTTGTAGAAAAATAAAGGGCGAAACACACAGCTACATGCACAGGGATCTAGCACATATGGAAACTTTCGACGTAGAAAGAGAAAATGACACTGCAGGTGAACCAGTGTTAAAAAAATAACAGGTACAGATATTCCTCAAAATTATATCCTAGATAGTTATCATTGAATATAATTGCCTAAAGAATACAAATATGATTTAGTGGTGGTAGGAGGAGGTCCAGCAGGATCATCAGCAGCATTTGCAGCTGCAAAAAACGGAATAAAGGTAGCATTAATTGAAAAAGAGAACTCAATTGCGGAAACAGTAAGAACAAGTGGGGTCACATGGATTGAAAGTATCAAAGAATTTGGAATTCCAGATGATTGTTACAATCCAATCAAGAATTTTTCATTTGTCTCACCAAATAATGAAGTAACAATTAATGATTCAATTGCAACAGCAGCGGTATTAGACGTAAGAAAAACATATCGATGGTTGGCACATGAAGCTGAAAGAGGAGGGGCAGATATTTTTCTAAAAATTAACATTAACGAAGTTATTAAAAATGAAAATAACGACATCGTAGGTGTAAGCGGTACAGGGCCAAATGGAAAAATAATATTTCGTTCAAAAATAGTTATTGATGCCACAGGATTTACATCTACAATTTCCAAAGCAATGGGTTTTGTCACACAGTGGAAAAGGTTTGGGGCAGGAGCAGAATACGAAGCAACGGTAGAAAATGCGGATCCAGACACATGGTGGTTAATGGTAGGACAAGAATACACACCTGCAGGGTATGCATGGATATTTCCATTAGGAAATAACATCGTAAGAATTGGAGTGGGAGTAGGTAAACCAGAATCAGACGTAGACCCAACTCAAAGACTCAAAGAAATTATTGAAAAACAATTAGGTCCAATAAAAAAATTAGGAAAAATAACACCGATAGAATTCCATTACGGCTTAATTCCAAACGATGGTTTATCACGAAAAACAGTTTTCAATAATTTAATCCTAGTTGGGGATTCCGCAGGACAAGCAAACCCATTAGTTCTAGAAGGAATTAGATATGCAATAAAATTTGGCAGAGTTGCAGGTAAAGTTGCATCGGATGCAATAAAAAATAAAAAGACAGACAAAGATGCACTATATCCATATGAAGAAGAATGGAGAAATGCAATTGAATCAAAAATTAACTCTGCAGGAAAAGTTCAAGATAGATGGATTGGCTTATCAGATAAAGAGTGGGATAAAGAACTAGACATAATTAACGAATTAAAAACGGATGAGTTTTTAGATTTTATAAAAGCAGATTTTGGATTATCAAATATGCTCAAATTAGCAATGAGTCATCCAAAATTAGCAGTCAGACAACTTTTCAATTTAGTTAAAGGAAAATAATTTACAAACAAAAAAAGTTAGTAATTTTTTAAAAATCATGCCAAGGATACTGGAGCGTTGCAGAATCCAGGCATGATTTTAGGCACAGATACGGTCTGGTTGGTCGATTTTGACATGCATAACGAATGAAATTGCTCACAAGTCAATGTAGAGCATGTTTTACAAATCATGGATGTTGATTTGAAGCAGTGTAAACAATTTGCTGCACCAATAAGACATCCACCACAATTTCTACAAGATTCGTCAGGCAATTTCTCTTCAAGTTAATTTATTTAAAATTACTTATAACAAACACGTAGAATTTATTAGAATCAATCATCAGTGTCAAGAAGATTATAATTGAATGAAAAAAATCAATTAAACATGGACAATGTTAGTAAAAAATTTGATGAGTGGGCAGCGAATGGAAAAGCAGAGTCGATGGAAAAAGGACACGGAGTGAATGTTTTAAAATTTTTGAAAAAAATCTCGTTTGACAAACCTTTTTCATTTTTAGATGTAGGTTGCGGAAATGGATGGGTGATAAAATATGTATCAGACATGTCAACATGTAAAAAAGCAATAGGCATTGATAAAAGCGAAAAAATGATCATGCAAGCAAATAAGAAAATAAATAACAATAAAGAAAGTTTTGTACATACAGATGTAGAGTCATGGAAGCATACAGGAAAATTTGATTTTGTTTTTGCCATGGAGTCAATATACTATGCAGATTCAATGGAAAAAGCAATTGAGAAAATTTACAAACTACTAAAACCAGGAGGAAAATTCTTCTGCGGTACAGATTTTTACACAGACAATAAAGCCACAATAAAATGGGCAAGCATGATGAAAATTCAAATGCACCTACATTCAAAAAAAGAATGGAAAGAATTTTTTAAAAATGCTGGTTTCCTAACAGAGACAAAACAAATCAAAGATTTGAAAAGTAGCGAAAAATGGAAAAAAGAATTAGGGACGTTATTTATCATAGGCACAAAACCTACAAAGTAATATTCAAATCACATTATGAAATACCAATACCATGTGAGCTGGAGCACGATACGCTGCTACGGCAGAGGAAACTCCTCCCTCCATACAGGAAATGTGATCTGGAGATAGATAATCAGAGATGATTGGCAACGATGCAGAAAAAAATCCAATATGGCGCACAGTGATGGCAAAAACCTGAGGTTTCCATAAAAGGAATGAAACAGACGACCCACATGGAGCAAAGCCAAACAGAACCTTAGGATCCTGTACCAGGTTCAGGTAGGCTGCAAAGCGAAATATCGTGAAAACAGAAGGAGGGTTACTCCCAGCACACATATTTTTTATATTATTTTTTTATATTATTCTAAAATTAAATGACAGAATTAATGAAATCTTAACTCATTTCACGAACTTGTTCTTTACAAATATCTGCATTGCATTGACAAGTTGCATCACATAGACATGAACCATGCATCTCACAATCACATTCAGTTCCAATTTCTACAGATGCAGCACAACCGCATGCAGCGTCTTCACCAGAAGAAGGCATTGTTTGTTCAGGAACAGTTTCTTGTGGAACAGTTTCTTGTGGAACAGTTTCTTGTGGAACAGTTTCTTGTGGAACAGTTTCTTGTGGAACAGTTTCTTGCGGCGTATCCTCATAAACACTTCTTGTTTGTGCATAATCAGTGTCGTCCTTCAAATGAGCCTCACCCCTATTGGTTTGATAACCACCAGAAGATGCACTTGTTTGATATCCGACAAGATTGTTAGGATCAATTCCTTGTTGTCCTTGTGCTTGGTTTTTCATGGATCTACTACTGACAATAAAGAATCCGATACCACCAACAGCTGCTAATCCAGCCATGCCATAGATAATCATAATTGGGAAACCGCCAGTGGATGTTGTCATGTAATCATCAGGAGGAGTAGGAGTGACACCAATAATTTCAACACCATCTAAAACATCTAAAGCACCAAATCCAATTGAAGACAAGTTTGCAGTATCAGTGGATTGAACACTTCTTACGGTATAAGTTTCATCTGCCATTACTTCGGCTTCATAAATACGCTCAACTTGTCTGCCTTCCCTAATACTACTTTCACCCATGGTCCAACTGGATACAACAAATCCTGCAATTGAATCATCCAATCCAAATGTACTAGCATCGGCGTTAATTCCAGTTGGGTCAAACAAGAAATGCCAATTAGTTAATGGTTGTTCTAAAATAAAATCAGCGTTAATTAATTCTCGACTAAGAACAGATTCAGCTTCAGTTCCTACAAATGTATTATACAGAATTGGTTCTTGAGTTTCAAGAACACCAAGAGGAAGGTTAATTTCAATTCCATCAATCGTAATTGGAGATGTGGTTGTTAATCCCCTCCATCCTAAATCAACTAATTTCTTTTGTGAATCTTCTGTAATGATATAATCAGTTAAAGTTCCCTCTAAAACTACACGATAGTCAATAGATGTTTGAATACTTCGGCCTTTTAGTTGAAATTCATACGTAACATTCAAGTCAGAAATTCTTGCCTGACTTCCATCAGATTGAATTCCACTGTTTAGATTAGCCATCAATTCTTGGACTCCAGGATTTGAGGAATCAGCGATACCAGACACAACCCATTGGCTGTTACTTAATGTGTCAAACAAAACACCACCGTTTGGATATTCAATAAAGACAGTTTTGAGGTAACTCATCTTAAATGGAGATTCGTCATTATTTGGATTAATTCGAGTATCTAATTGTGCACCCCAAGCAGGAGCACTTGTACCAACAACGATAAGTCCAGCAAGCAAAATAGTTAAAATTATAGCCTTGGCCACGACTAAAATCGTCTAAATAACCATAATAAACTTATGGTAATTTCTTAGATAAACGATAATTTAACGAAATAAGGATCTTGTAAAAAGTAATATGGAGTAACGGATATAGAATATTTGTTCTGGGGATTATGATATGATTACAGTATTAGCAGGAGGTACGGGTTCCGTCAAATTAGTACGGGGTTTGGTTGCACAACATGATAAAGTAAACGTAATTACAAATGTCGGAGACAATTATTGGTTATACGGCCTATACGTATGTCCAGATATTGATACAATAATTTACGGCCTAGCAGATCTACTTGATCAAGACAAGGGATGGGGAATTAAAAAAGACACATTCAACTTTTTGCGTCAAATGGAAGTATTTGGTGAAGAGACATGGTTTGGTGTTGGAGATAGAGATGCAGCTACACATTTGATTAGAACAAATATGTTGAAAAATGGAAAAAATCTCAGCGACATTACAAAATGGATGTGTAAAAAATTTGCAGTTACTGCAAACATAATTCCAGTTACAGATAACACTGTGGAGACAAGAATTACTACAAACAAAGGAGAATTACACTTACAAGAATATTGGGTAAAACACAGAGGAATGGATCCAGTAGAAGGAATTCAATACATCGGATCAGATAAAGCAAGACCAAATCCTGAAGCGATAAATGCAATTCATGATGCAGATATGGTAATACTAGCACCAGGAAACCCACTAACATCAATAGGCCCAATGCTACAGATTAAAGGAATTAGAAAAGAGTTGTCAAAAATTAAGAAGAGGGTTGTCGCAGTAAGTCCATTAATCGGAGAGAACTCAATTAGCGGTCCTGCAGCAAAATACATGCAAGCAGCAGGAATAGAATCAAACGCATACGGATTAGCAAAAATGTATTCAGACGTATGCTCAAATGTCATTGTAGATACAAAAGATAAATCGCTAGTTAGTAAAATTCAAGACCTGGACATGAAAGCGTACGATACAAAAATTACCATGAAGAATAAATTGGCAGAAGACGCATTAGCAAATTTCATTTTAAAACAAGTGCACGTTTAATTTGAAAACAGCAGCAGTCATCCCAGTAAAAACATTCTCGAATGCAAAAACACGTTTACAGTTACCTTCAGAAAAAATAGAAGAATTGTGCAAAGTGATGTTAGAAGAAATATTACAAGTTTTGTCAATATCGCCTAAAATTGAAAAAATAATCATAGTGACAAAAGAAAAAAAAGCCATAGAAATTGCTAAAAAATTTAACGCGGTGATAATAATGGATGAAAAAGAAGAGAGCGTAAATCAAGCAGTGTCTTTGGCAGAAGAATACCTATTAGAGAATAATTTTGTCGCATCGATGGTATTTCCTCAAGACATACCAGGCATCAAAACACAGGACATTGATTTTATGTTAAATTACAAAACACATCCAAATTTTGCAATAATTGTCCCATCACGTAAATTTGATGGGACAAATGCACTTGTAAGAATGCCAGTAAATTTAATGGAGACACATTATGATAACGACAGCTATAGAAACCACATGGCCGAAGCAAAGAAGAACACACGTAATGTCGCAATGGTATTTGTTAAACGAATAATGCTGGACATAGACGATAAAGAAGATTTAGAGTTGTTTTTAAAACAAAATGAAAAACCAGATCTTATAGAAAAAATTAAAAAAATTCTAAACTAACGATTTTTTTAAATAAAATTTATTTAAAATCAAAATACAAGTTCCCAATATTCCAGAAAATAAGAATATCCACTCCAAGGATGACATTAGAGGGTTAGCAAAGGCAATTTCCAAAGGAACGTAGTTAATTTGAGAAATAAAATGAGCGTATGCAAAAATGAAATAATTTGTAGCCCAATGAATCAACAGAGAAGCAACAATGCCATACCTAAGATACACCCAGCCAAGAATTATACCGCCCGCAGTTGCCTGAGCAAACTTACCCTCACTCCAGGAATCACTAAATGCAATATGAGAAAATCCAAATAAAATGCCTACAAAAATAATCAGCAAAATTGCTTTTTTAGAATCAAACATATTCAATGAGGAAGGGGACCACAGACATTTTACAAAATAACGTATCGAAGTTCGAGCAGAGTACAAGGCAAACAAAGGAATTCCAACTAAGATTATACGGAAAACAAACTCCTCCAACAAAGGTGCAAGGGATACGTAGAAAAATTGAATTAAACTATTGCCTCCAAGAGGAGGGACAGTTACAATTCCAAAGGATTCCTGAATAAAATTAATTATTGCAGAAATCAGAATAAGTATAGAAAGCCATTTCGTCATAGCAAACATATAATTTAATTTGGCATCATATTTGCCCATAGAAATTAGGGATGAAATGGATTTTAGAAAGTGCTGTTTAGGTCCAAGAATGGCAATTACAAAAATAACCAGATAAAATACCCATAGAATAACAAACGCATCGCCAAGACTAACACCAAAGGAAGATTGATAGAAATCAGTTTGATTAAAAATATCCAAATGAGTAAGAGGATAATCATAATGAATGTCATCGCCAATATCACTTTCAAAAACAACGTAAATTCCAATGGGAAAAGAAATTACAAGCAGTCCAAAAATTATAGACAGTAAAGCAGTGAAAGGAATACCAAGTAATTGAATTATTTTATTTTGATTTTGCAATTTTGTTCTAATGAAGTTCGATTGTATCTTCTGCAAAACCTAAGTGAACAAGAGTCTCTTTGATGGTATCTCTATGATCACCTTGTAAGAAAATATAGCCTTCTTTGGCAGTACCGCCACAAGCATATTTGTTTTTAAGATCTTTTGCAACAGTTTCCAAATTATTTAATTTTGGATCTAAGCCTTCAATCATAGTGCCTTTTTTCTTAAATCTTCTAGTTTCTAAACGAATTATAATTTTAGTACTATCTTTAGCAAGTTCTCCACATGCGCACAAGTCTTCAGGAAGACCACAAGTATTACAAATTACTGCCATATGTTCTGAATTGATTCAAGGATACGGACTATTAAGCCTTCTTTGAGCATAGAAAATCAAAACAATCAGATTTTTTAAATAGAAAAATAAGAAAAAACAATGACGGAAGAACTTAGAAAGAAAGCTGCAGAAATGCTGCTAAATGGGGCGACTCTACTAAGTGAGCCATGTCCATATTGTAAGGGGGTAAGAGTAATGAAAGAAGGGCAAGCACTATGCACAAAATGTGGAAGGGCGCCAGAAAAAAGGAAAATAGTAACTGAGGAAAAGGAAGTAAAAAACAAAAATCCCCTAAAAAACACACTAGATAAAAAATTAGAAATATTATCAAAAGAACTAGAACGAGAGACGGATCACGATAAACAGCAATCCATACTAAAATCAATCAATTTAGTACTGGAAATGATGGAAAAAATCAAAAAACAATAATAAAGTTTTTATGTTAAAATTTATTTTTCTGAATCATAATGGCAGATAAAGCAGCACCACTTCCAGCATCAAGTGGGGGTCTCATGAGATTCTTCGAAGATGAAACAAAAGGTTTCAAATTAGATCCAAGATTAGTAGTTTCAATTCCAATTGGCTTAATTGCAGTTTCATGGATAATTGACACACTTTTCGCTCCGTGAAAAAATAATGGAACAAGAATCAGACGACGTTTCAAATATACACGATAGGTTTTCTCTTACTTTAGTAAATCCAGGATCCAAGTATTTCTCACTGGTAGGATCATTGGTAGTAGGAATAGTAATCGTATTAGCAACATGTTTTGGATATCTCAACTTAGAGTTCAATGAATTTTGGTACAAGATACCAATGGTGTTAGCAGTAATGGCTGCAATGCAATTACTAGACATAAAATTTGCAAAGAAAAAAGAATATTCAAAATCACTGCATTCATCACTTTTTGGAAACATGCTCTGGGTGGTCACAATCCTAATGGGAATACTAGCAAGTGTAGTGCTATCAAAAGACACATCACTGTTTTTCATTACATTTGGAATGATACTTTTTGCAAGTTTTAGAATTGGCTTGTATACAACAACGTTGGGGGCAAGTCTGAAAAAAGCATGGGCAATTGCATTCATTCAGCCACTAGCAATGTTTCTGGTATTGATTCCACAAGAATCATGGATTCCAATGCTTACCAATCCAATTGCATTAGGATATGGATTTACATTTTTAATTATTGCAACCGCATGGTCAGTAGTAACAGATAGAGCAGGAAGACCAGGAATGAAAAGCACACACAAAACCATTCAAGCATATCTTGCATCGCAAGGTAACGATGTTAGTGATGCTGAAGAATTGATGGGAGAACATGCAACTGAAACTAAAGTTGCAACATTTCAAATAAAATTATCATCACATGACGGAGCTAAAGAATTCAGAATGGTGTTACCAGAGATTCACCCAGGACCATACCATCCAGTAGGAGGCAGCAACATCCCATACCTAATTTACAAAAATCTATCATCGTCTGCAATGGTAATGCACAGCATATCTGATCATGCGTTAAACCTGCCATCAAGAAACGAGGTAGATAATTATCTAAATAACTTGCAAAATTTTGAGGTAAAAGAAGAAGGTATGAAATGTACAGAGCCGATGGTAGTTCAAATTAACAAAGCAAGGGTTACAGGAATACTATTTGGAAATAATCCGTTGCTGTTGCTATCGTTATCACCACACGGCATGGAAGATATTCCCAATTACATAAAAAAAGAAATCGAACAATACGGAAATAATAGAAATTATACAAAAATAATGACTGTTGATTGTCACAATGCAATGGGTGAAGAAATTTCAAAAGAAGACGGAGAGGACCTATTGAAAGCTGCTAAATCATGTCTGGATTCATTAATTACAAAAGATAGTTTTCCAATAGAATTCGGATATGCAAATACCGAGGGCATGGATGTGTGGGCAGAGGATTTAGGAATGGGAGGATTAGGAATTACGTGTCTGAAAATTAACGATAAAAAATATTTTCTAGGATGGGCAGATGCCAACAACATGGAAAATGGAGTCAGAGAGAAAATTGTAGAAAACTTTTCAAATAATGGAAACAATCTATTAGAAATTTGTACGTCAGACACACACTATGCGGCAGTTAAAGCAAGAAACAGAAACGGGTATTATCAATTAGGATTAATTACAAGTTCAGATAAAATTTCAAAATGGCTCAGTAAAATTGCAGAAAATTCACAACTAAACATCACATCGGCAAAATATGAAATTTTAGAGAATGAAACCAAAGTTAGAGTCATGGGCAAGAGCATCTACGAAGATTATTCAAAAGCTTTAGACAACTCATTGAAAATTACCAAAATTTTTGTAATTGCCAGTCTAGGGTTATTCATAACTAGTCTGTTTCTATAGTTTTCATTTGATCAACATTGCCATAAAACTCATCAATAAATGAAGAAAATTGAAAAATAGGCACGATCGGAACTCTGTCAACAAAGTCAATCTTGTCATGATGCAAAGTAACAATAACAGGTACAGCCGTAGAGCCAGGGGTTTTAGCAACATATTGCTTGGTTCTTTCAATTTGTTTCCGGACAGCAGATGATAAGGATGATTGACTGTATGTTTTCCAATGCTTGCAATCAATCAATATCGCAATACCCAAACGAATTCCAACGACATCAATTTCCATCCTAGGTTTTGTTAGCATTAAATTTTTAATCACAGCAAAATTTTTGGATGATAAAATTTCAGCAGTTAACCCTTCAAAATCTCTCCAATCCAACGCAATCGAGATTTCGTCTAATGGCAACCCATGTTGAAGGAAGGAAATTGCAATTTTTAATTTATCACCAGCTTCAAAATAATAGAAACTATCGGTCAGTGTTCCAAACCCGTTATCAACAAAATTATTTAAAATGTCTTCAGAGTCATCAAGATTAATCTCAGTTACAGTAGAAAAATCCTTGACAGACACACCGCCTTGAATTATTCCATTTAAGCTAGTAATCATTTTTGGATAAATTTTCAATTATGATTTTTGCGTAACACCGGAAATATAGGTTTTATTAGAAGCATTTAGAATTAGCAGTATGAAAAAAATGCTAGTAATCATACTAGCTCTTTCAATCATAATAATAACACACAATCAAGTGTTTGCAGAAAAAAATACTTTTGCAGATTCAATAAAATTTATTCAGTATTTAGATGAAAATACAGCATTAGAAGAAGTAAGAAACGGTAATCTTGACATGTATTATTATACAATTTCGTCAGATAGACTGGAAAGTAATCAATCAAGGGAGGGATTGAAAGTTTATGATTCCACAGGAGGATCATACAGCCTACTAGTGAATCCAGCAGAATCAGAAAAATTTAATCCGTTTTCAAATAAAGATGCCAGATTTGCCTTGAACTACCTACTAGATAGGAAATTAATCGTTAATGAACTGATGGGAGGATACGGATCTTCAATTATATCCTATTACGGGCCAACGGATCCAGAGTACATCACAATAATAAAGCAATTAGAGTCGTTCAATTTTAAATACAATCCAACATTATCTGAAAAAATTATTTCCAAGTCATTGACAGAGCGCGGTGCAGTAAAAATTGATAATAGATGGATGTTTGAAAATAATGAAATTGAATTAATAGTTTTTATTCGAAGCGATGATCCGGTTAGAAAATCAATTGGAGAGATTTTATCATCAGAATTAGAAAACATGGGATTCACAGTGAAAAAAGAATATGGCGATTTGAACAAAGCATTTGTGGTGGTTTATGGATCAAATCCAGCAGATTCAAAATGGAATCTATACACAGAAGGATGGGGTCGCTCTGCATTTGTAAAGTATGACTCTATAGGACTAGGTCAAATGTATTCACCGTGGTTTTCAAATATGCCAGGTTTTAACGACCCGACATATTGGAATTATGAAAATAAAAAATTAGATGAACTAACTCAACAAATATACAAAGGTGATTTTGAAACATCAGAAAAAAGAACACAGTTAATTCAAGAAGCAGTAGTAGAAGGGATTAACGAGTCAGTGAGAATTTTTCTAGCAAGTAAAATTGATCAGTATGTGGTAAATCAGAATGTAGAGGGAGTGGTTAATGACCTAGGGGCAGGAGTGCCAAGTAGATTCACATCAATTAATGCAAAAAATAACGATGAAGAGTTAGTTATCGGAGTAAAGCAAATCTATCAAGGATCATGGAATCCGGTAATGGGGTTAACAGACACATACAGCAGACAAATTTGGGGAATAATTTCAGACCCCATAACATTCAAGCACCCATTTACGGGAGAAACATTTCCAGTTAGAGCGCAATGGGAAGTGGAGACACGGGGATTAAATGAAAAGATCAAAGTTCCTATCGAGGCTAAAATGTGGGATACAGCATTACAGAAATGGGACAACGTTCCAACAAACACACTTGCGACAAGTAAGGTGACATTTGATTTCAAATTTAGTAATTGGCACAATGGTGAATCGATGGATATGAACGACATATTACATTCATTGTATTTTACAATCGAATGGGGAACACAAACTGATGAGAATGATAAAACATTTGATACAGAGTTTACGCCAAGAGCAGCACAAAGCATTCAGACAATCAGAGGCATAAATCAAATTGACAGCGATACGATTGAAGTCTATGTAGATTATTGGCACTTTGATGAGAATGAAATTGCAGAGTGGGCAGCCTTATGGAGTCCAGTTCCATGGGAAATAACAGCATCCATGGAAAAAGCAGTGACGGATGGAAAGGTGTCATTTTCAAGATCAGGGGCCACAGCTAAGAGTGTTAATTGGCTATCATTGATTGTTCCTAAAGATGCAGAAATAATTAAAGAAAATCTAGAAGAATATCAAAATAAAAAAATTATTCCAGACTCATTAAAACAAAGTGAAAACACGCGACAATACTACGAAAACAGATATGATTCATCAATTAAATGGATTGAAGAAAACAATCACGCAGTGATTAGTAATGGCCCATTTTATCTAGAATCGTATTCCCCAGAATCAAGAACAATCACAGTAAAAACATCTGAGGACGAATCATATCCATTTAAAATTGGAAAATGGTCAGAGTTTGAGAACGCACAATTTCCAATTATTAAAAAAATTGAAATGAGCAAAATAGTTCAATACGGAGAAAGCACAGATGTTTTGATTGAAACAGAAAATGCAGATTCAGCATTATATTTTTTAATGGACAGTAAAGGCAGCATTCAAGCCTCAGAAAAACTAAATCTTGAAGAGAATAAAGTTGTCATAAAAATTGCATCAGAAATAACAAGCAAATTACAAACTGGTGCAAACAGCATCAAAGTATTTGCAATTTCAAATTCAGTTTTAAAACCAGATTTCTACGAATCAAGTTTTCTAGTTAGTAAAAATAATGCGGAATTGCCGAGCGTGACGGTAAACAAACCAAATATCCAAAATGAAATAATTCACAACATGTGGATCGTCCCCATCATCTTAACCATAGTGATCACAGGATTTATCGTATACCTAAAAAGCAGATATCAAAGTAAACCGTAATCGCCAAGAATAGTTTTAATTTGTTCCTCATTTTCAGCGTTAGAATAGTCATTCAAAAGATTCTGATTTAATTCATAAAAAGTATGACCCCACTTGAATTTATCTAGCAATTCCAAAGCTTGTTCTTTAAAACCAAGAATGAATAATGAGCCAGACAGTGCTTCAGCAGTAGTTAATTTATTTAATTTTGAATAATTTACAGGGTTTCCAGCAAACAGTGGGGGTAACTTTCTTTTGATACCATTAAACTTTTGAGAAAAAGCATGATCTGCAAGATTCCAAGAACAGTCAATGCCAACGATAGAATTAATCACAGATTTATCTTTTGGAAGCAATGTTTTTTCTGAAAACGGATCTAGAACCAATCCCTTTGAGCCTATTTTTTTTATACTTTTAGCAAGGCCAAACTTTACCATTTTTGCAGCAGTGCATTTTTTTGGATCGTCCTGATAGAACATTAAAACATGTAATTTCAATTTAATCAAGTATTAATTTATCAGTATTTTGAATTTACTGTAATGTTTTGTAAGTTACCTTGTAGTAAAATCTAGAAATTTCATCATCTTTGATCACTTCAACATTCCAATCAGCATCAGGCAAAAAATCATCAGAAGATAGAGGCGATATACTAAATTTCTCTAGCCGCACATCAGGACCAGAATAACGTACATTGAGTGTTAGCCCGTCAATCTGCACCACTTCAAAAATTTGACCAGGTTTTCGCGTGGATTCACTCACTAGACATTCATCAGTAGTGCCAATTATACAAATCCCAGATTCAGATACGACTCGCAAATTAACATCAGATTGACTATCCTTAGACACGGTAACCATAGAACCAGATAGGACCCTAGGTTTTACAGATTGTCCGTCAATCATTTTTTCCTGAGTAGTGACGGATATCAAATCATCAGAAATACGATTAACTTTCTCAATAATTGTTTTTACAGTAGAAGTGAAATATCCATTTTCAAATTTTTCGTCAATTGAAGAAGGCTTCCCAGGGATAGATGCGTTTGGATTTTTGTCAGATGGTTTTTCACCAATGGAATGTGTTTCAGAGACAATAGAAAAAGATTCATTTGCGATAAGACCACCATAATTTCCTTTTACAACATAGTCACCTTCAGAAAAAGTATTAAGTGGAAGTCTTACTGCAGCAGAGAATGTACCTGAAGCATCAGGAATGGATGTGGCTGTAAAATCCACATCGGATAATTCTGCTTCATCATTTTCATCAAAATGACCTTGAAAAGTTACAGGTGCACCATCAGAAGTATAAAAATTAAAGTAAACAACTTGATAGTATATGGTATTACTAGAATCAAAATTAGAAATAGTTCCAGAAATAATTATTTCGTCATCCAAGAAATATTCAGATTTATCAGTAGCAAAAGATATGGAATCCAAAGCAGCAATGACAGGTTCTGATTCATCAATAAAGTCTTCGACTACATTGAATGTGATAGATTCAACATGGTCACCATATTCAACATCAATAGTGTAAACACCGTAATTTGGATTTACAGTTGTCAGAAAAATACTAGTTTGAAATTGCCCGTCAGATGTAAACAGATTTCCGCTAGTAAACAAATCACCCTCAGGATTAACGATGGTAAATTGTAAACTTTCAAAAGGGATTACTTCAGAAGTACTTCCGGCAATACCAATCAATTGTCCCGGAAGGTAGTCAGATTCATCAGTCGTGATGGTTAGCAGTGATTCACTCTCTTGAGTTTCTTCAATTATTTTAGATTCAACAGAAAAACTAGTGCTTGTAGTTACGCCAGCATAATTTACAGACACAGCATAGTTACCTTCCGCAATGCCCAACACTTGAACTAATCTTAAACTGGTTTCATAGTTTAGATTAGAGTCAGGGTATAGAGAAACTGCTTGCTCATAGTTAGGGCCGGAAATATTTATCAAAATTGGTTCAGCTTGAAAAGAAGGTTTTTCAACAAAAACTCTTTCCGAAACAGTTCCTCCAAATACAGCAGTGTCATCAAAATTGTACACAGGTTTATCAGTTGAAATTGTAACTAGAATATCTGAAGAAACATAATCTTCAATCAATTTTCCATTAGAACTGCCAGCAGTAGAGGACGTAAATTTCCAATCAGAAAAACCATCATAGGTTCGTTGCCAAGAAGCATAGTCATTTTCAAGATCAAAAACTTCACGAGTTTTATCAACTAACATTCCATCCCCATCCCTTAGCTCAATCAATTCAGCAATATCAGTAAACCAAACTTTTTCATTAACAAATGTTAAAAAATCACCAGGAGAAATTATAGTTCCGTCAGGAATGGTTAATGTTTTTTTCAGAGTTGTAGTGGATGCAATACTCCAACCACTCAAGTCAACATCATCATCAGTGGGATTGTAAAGCTCCACCCACTCAGAAATAGATTCAGCATCATCGCCAGGAGGATTGGTATCAACTTCATTAATCACGATATGATCAGTAATTGTTTGAGAATATGCAGGGGCAGAAATTCCAGCAATCAGCACCAAAGACAATAAAAGAATAATAGAATATTTCATTTGCATTTCCTATATTTATTGAGAAAAGGACTCATTTTAAAATCAAATGGAGAAAAAGTTGAGCTATTTGTTAAAGTCAGAGATATCAAAATCATAAAAAATAAAGAGAATTACAGCATATTAAGAAAGACGTAGAACTTGTTCCTAAGACAAATCACAATTTGGGCATCTTTTATCAACAATTCTAGAGCCACACTCCATACAGATACCCTCACCCACATCTTGTTGAATTAGTTGATTTTTCTTAGCAACAAAGATCTTGATTCCAAAAAACAGTCCAATCGATATAATCGCAGAATACGCAATGCCCAAAAATGGACTTATTCCAAGCATTACTAGTATCAATCCAGCAATTAAGACAACATCACGGCGTTCAAATTTCAATAAAAACAAGTTAAATCAAATTCATAAAAACATGCCGAACTCAGTATTAGTAGTACATTTCATTCAAAATCAATTCTCTAACTCATCCTCATTGCTCGACAATGGAGGTACGAAATAATTTGATAATAAGATAATGGTTAAGTGGGACCGGCGAAATTCGAATTCGCGACCTCTGCGTCCCAAACGCAGAATCATACCAAGCTAGACCACGATCCCAGCGAAATACGGAAACGCCCCAATTTAAGCTTCACAGATAATAATTTTAAAGGCAGATAGAGGATGAAAATTATGCCATTGGAAGATTACGTCAAAGCAGGAAAAATTGCAGCAGAAATTAGAGAAATGGTGAGGGTCAAAGATTGGATAGGAAAGACAGTGTATGAAATTTGTGAAGAGGTTGAAAATGAAATTATCAAAAGAGGTGCAAAATGTGCATTTCCAGTTAATGCCAGTATCAATGAAATTGCAGCTCACTACACGGCAGAACCAAATGATCCAATTACAATCAAAGATACAGATTTAGTGAAAATTGATCTAGGTGCACAAATCAACGGATACATTGCAGATACAGCAGTGACGGTTTGTTATGATCCACAATTTGACGGATTGGTTCAAGCAGCAGAAGAAGCGTTAGGAAGTGCAATGTCCATGATAAAAACAGGTGTAAAAGCAAGTGACATTGGAAGGACAATAGAGTCCACAATTAAACAAAAGGGATTCAAACCAATTGCAAATCTTAGCGGACATTCATTGGAGCAGTATACAATTCACGCAGGAAGATCAATTCCAAACATTTGGTCAATTGGAGGATTTTCACTTGCAGAAAACACAGCTTATGCATGCGAACCATTTGTCACAACAGAGCAGGGAGGAGGATTTGTAAGAAATGGGAAGATAAAAAATATTTTTGCCATAAATTCAAGAAAGAAAACAAAGAATGATGAGGCAGACAAATTATTAGATTTTATTTGGGAAAATTTCAACATGTTGCCATTTGCATTAAGATGGATTACAAAAAAATGGGAAGAAAAAGAGGCAAGGGAATTACTAGATGTTTTAATAAAGAAAAAAGCAGTACAAGCTTATCCAGTATTGATAGAAGTGAACGAACAAAGAGTTGCTCAAGCAGAGCACACATTCATTCCAATGGAAAGCGGGGTCACAGTAACAACCAAAGCACTAACGTGAAAAATGAGTGAAGAAATTAGACCATGTCCAAAATGTGGCAGATTAATGTTCAAAGAACAAGGTGAAACAGTTTCATGGTTTTGCCCAACATGCAATCTTAAATTCAGAACAAGATAATTTTTCTTTGATCATATTGATCAAGAACCAAATTCAGCGAATTTTCAGCCTCAAATAAGTTAGGTATTTTAGATTTATTTTTTATAATTCCAGATTTAATTACGCCAAGATATTTTATTTTGTATTTGATTTGGATGATTTTTTGCTTTTGAGTTAATTCAGAGTTTTTTAAATCGGAAATATTTGCTAAAATATCAGCAAATTTTACAACTTTTGATTGCCAAGAAGAAGCAGACAGTTGTTTTAGATAGTTTTTTTCCTGCTGATTTTTAGGTAAGCGAGTTTCTTTTGTTAAGTCAGATACAATTTGTGCGATTTTTTTACCAAAAGATTTCGAAACATCATCAAAATCAAATGAAGTGTCTTCTATAGAATCATGCAACCATCCAGCACACAAAATAGACTCATCCTCAATTCCCATCATTTCAAGATTATTTACAACGTCACGTAAATGATACCAGTAAGGGGTTTTGTTATTTTTACGATATTGTCCTTTGTGTTGCTTTATAGCACATTGTTTAGATAATTCTATTTTGTTTTTCATATCCAACATTCAACTAAGAAAATTTACTGTATTTATCCAATTACAAAATAAAAAAAATTCATAAAAGTCATTTTTTTAAAATTTCGCCAAATATTTTTTCAACAACAGTAATGCCATCACAAAAAGTGCATTTAGAAGAAATTGTAAATAAAACATCACCCTCAGAGAAATCTCGCTTGCGTGACTTTCCACATTTTGGACATTTTTCAACAGTATATGCCAAAACAATTTCCTTCTTTGAAAATATCATTGTGGAACTCCAGCTGTGTTTCCAACACCGATTACCACAACAGATTGACCTTCAGCAGTATTTTCTAGAATCATTTCATACACTTGTGAGCGTACATTGTCAGCCTGATCAGCAATTTCTTTAGTCATCAAAGTAATTGCCTCCTTTACAGATTGTTTAACAACGATTGAAAAAACAGGAATTTCATTTTGGGTGGTAATGTGTTCGATTTGAAATTTTTCAGTTCCAACCCCACCAATTGCAGCACCAAATCCACGTGCAACAGATGCAGAGTCTTCGCCTTCCATTTTTAATGCAGCATCAATCATGATCACTGCATCAATTTTATTATTATCGACGATTTTTTGTAATGCATCGTCAGGTCTACCAACAGTAGAGCCAGGACCTTCTGCCTTTAGCAAAAAGAGTGTCCTGTTTTCATATTCAACTTTTGCAAGAGCAGTTTGAAATGAAATGATTTCTTTCTCAGAATTCAACATCATTTTTCCAACTACCATCGGCCCAATGCCATCGCCAAGAGGTTGTCCCAATTTGAATGCTGGAATTGCAGCATTCATTGCTGTTGCATGCTCCATAAGAAATGGGAGGATCATTTGTACAGGTAAAATCAAAGGATAGTTCTTTTGTTTTTTTGCAGTCAAAAACATGTGATTGACTATTTTGTGAATCATTTGTAAAGAAGAAGCAATTTCAAGCAAAGTTTGGATACGACTTATTTCAATTTCACTAAGATCAGGGGAAATAGATTTAACATGATTTCGAGTGTACTCTTCTCTTGACCGAACAGTGTGTCGTACTTTATCAACAATGCCATTAGGATCCATGTCAACAGGCATTATTGTAAAATAATCTAAAAACTGCTCAATTTTTTTTGTAGGATCGTATGTAGAAGAAGCGTTATTCCGGACATAATCAATTAATTCTTTTTTAGAATTTGTTCTAAATCCATCTAATTTTTTAATTCCTTTTTTAATTTCACCAGAAGTTACTAAAAGTTGAATGTGTTGTCCATAAAATACAAAAAGAATTATTGGAAGAATCCAGACCAACATCATCAAAGGATTTGTCTCATCACCCATCGAGAGCATTTGATCAAAATCTGTAAAATTCAACAAACACAGATATTTTCAAATCTAAATTAAATGATTCGTCAAAAAAGATAAAAAAATCAAAAAACGGAGGCATATTGTCCTTTTATATAGTAGAACGAAAAAAAACTGGACATGCCACAAACAAAACCAATGATAAGCATAGTTAACGTAGTAGCCTCAGCATCAGTAGATCAAAAAATGGATTTAAACGACATTACAAGAAAATTTCCAGATGTAGAATATCATCCAGATGTATTTCCAGGACTAGTTTTTAGATTAAAGGTTCCAAAAAGTGCAACCTTGATTTTTAGTTCAGGCAAAATGGTATGTACTGGTTCCAAATCAGAGGAATTGGCAAAAAAAGCAGTGAAAACAGTAGTTCAACAACTTCGAAAAGGAGGAATTAAAGTAAAGAAGGATGCAGTGGTTACAATTCAAAACATCGTATCGTCAATCAACCTCGGAGGCAAAGTCAACCTGGAGCAGGCTGCAAGAACGCTGCCAAGAAGCATGTACGAGCCAGAGCAGTTCCCAGGACTGATTCACAGAATGCTTGATCCAAAGACAGTGATTCTAATTTTTGCGTCAGGAAAACTGGTTTGTGTCGGCGCTAAACTTGAAACTGAAGTGTACAGATCTGTAAACAATGTGCATTCGTTATTAGAAGAAAAAGATCTAATGGTATACGATTAAGTAAAAAAAATATTAATACAAAATTAATTTATTTGATTGGGCTTCCCAATGCAACATCTTCAGTGACAGTCAACCAATACGGCTTGTCATCTACATCAGCAGCTAACAACATTGCATTGGATTCAACGCCAGCCATGGTTTTTGGCTCCAAATTTGCAAGAACAATCACAGTTTTTCCAACAATGTCTTCAGGTTGAAAGTATTGTGCACCACCAATGATTACATCCCTTTGATCATCTCCGCCTAAATCAATTTTACCTTTGATGATTCTGGATTTGCCCTCAATAGATTCAGTTGAAATGATCTTTGCAACTCTAAGATCTAATTTTGCAAAGTCATCATATGAAACAGTATTCATAACATATCAAAATCTGCGGGTTTAAAATCAATTTGCATTACTGTAATTCTTTTTTTGTGATTCCACTAGTTTCAATATCATATTTTAAAGCAGCAGGTAATTCCATGTATTTTTTGTTAACCATTTCAATTATTTGATCATCAGGTACACTAACTTTTTTTAGCAATTTGCCACGTTGATGGGCATAGGCATTTTTCCAAAAAGTACCAGCGTCAAAAGTTTCAATTTTTGGCATATGGCAAGTAAATTTGGTGTTCTTTTAAATTTTAAGGGACTGTGATGGAAGAATGGTCAAGGCCATTAGAACCGGAGTTAGTGTTCTGGATTTTAGGCGTTGGCCCACCACAGTCTGAATCAACAGTGAGTGGAATCTAATATATTTGATACAAAAAAGATTCAACTAAAGATGGCAACAATTGTGGTCCAAACAGAAGTTAATTCCACAGTAGAGAAAGTATGGGAAGTTATTTCGGACATAGACAATGAACCAAGATTTTGGAAAGGAACCAAAGAAGTAAAGACATTATCAAAAGAAGGAAACATCATCAAAAGAGAGATCACAATAGCATTCAGAGATCAAAAGTGCCTACAAGAAATTCAATTAAAACCTAAAGAAGAAATCAAGGCAAGATTCACAAAAGGAATACTGGATGGAACAAAAATTATCACGTTAATTCCTAAAAATAACAATGTAGTTTTGAAAACAACATGGGATATCAAATTGTCAGGAAAGATGAATATGTTTACTGCGATAATAAAAAATCACATTAAAAGTGGAACAGAGCAAGCTATGAAAAGCATTAAAGAGGAAATTGAGAAATAAACCATGGAGTTAATTATAGAAATAATCACTTATGCGATTACAGCAATTTTAATTGGAATTTCTGGGGCATGGATATATCTAATTAAATCAATGATTGAAACATTCACATTAACGCCATACTTGGATAAATTTGAAAATACAAATAATCTAACACCTAAAGTTTCAATCATACTTCCTGCAAGAAATGAAGAAAAATATCTAGGAGAATGTTTAGACTCTTTAATTAAACAGGATTATGAAAATTACGAGATCGTAGTAATTGATGATTCATCAGAAGATTCAACAGGAAAAATAATTGCAGAGTATGCAAAGAAAAATTCCAAAGTCATACATGTTTCAGCAAAGTCAAAACCAGAAGGGTGGATGGGTAAGAATTGGGCATGTATGGAAGGATACAGGCAAGCAACAGGAGAACTGCTACTGTTTACAGACGCAGATACAAAGCATTCGAAACAAGTAATTTCATTATCGGTCTCACATCTACTTAGTTTAAAATTAGATGCATTGTCAGCAATTCCAAGATTACTCACATTTGATTTTTTAACCAAAGTATCACTACCAATGATATCAACATTTTTGCATACGAGATTTTCAGCAATTAATGTAAACAATCCAAAGAAAAAAGCAGCGTACTTTTTTGGGAGTTTTTTCATCATTACAAAAAAAACATATGAGCAAGTAGGAATGCACGAGGGAGTTAAGCACGAAATAGTTGAAGATGGGGCATTAGGTAAAAAAGTAAAAGAGGAAGGGCATAAAATGAGAATTGTTCGAGGGGACCATCTCATAGATGCAGTATGGGCAAGAGATTCAAGCACATTATGGCATGCGTTGAAAAGATTAATGATTCCACTTTATTTGCAAAGTGAAAAAATTGCCATTGGAAGTTTTTTTGCGGTTTTATTTTTATTGTTCATTCCATTTCCGGTATTTGCAATTGCAAATTTTATTCCAATAGAGTCATTCTCAACAAAAATACTCTATGTTTCAGCAGCAGTTGCGTCAGGATTAATCTATACAGGATCTGTGATTGAAGTTAAAATGGGATTAAAATTAAAACTGATTCATGCCCTATGTGCACCCCTAGGAGGATTAGTAGTGAGTTTAGGATTTCTTACAGGTCTGATTCAAGCTAAAGGCACGTCATCAGTATCATGGAGGGGAAGAAGTTATTCATTAAAAGATCATACACAGAGTTCCCTTAGCATTTAGAAAAACAAGTAATACCTTTACATAGAAATAACAAAGTATTTGATCATATGGATAAATCAGGCATGTTTGTAGGCGCAACGGTAGGCAGCATTAGCGTCTTTATCATATTTACAGTATTAGTCATCATACCAGCAGAATCAGATGAAACCATAATGCAGATGCAAGATGAAATAAATGAAATTAACAACATAATTTTAACAGAATCAAAAACACTATCACTAATTGAAATTTTTGAAAAGTCTGAACCAGGGGTGGTCAGAGTCAACGTACAAAGAAATCAAACAGAAAACGATGTTGGAGGAGTAGGTTCGGGGTTTGTATTTGATAAGCAGGGACACATAATTACAAACGCACACGTAATCAAAGACGCAACAAACACAGTTGTTACATTTTTAGACGGCAGATCATATAATGCAGAAATAATAGGAGTTGATGAATATACAGACATCGGAGTAATCAAAGTTAATGCAGATTTAAAATTACTAAATCCATTAGCACTCGGAGATTCATCTAAGTTACAAGTAGGAGAATCAATAACGGCAATTGGCAACCCGTTTGGATTATCAGGCTCAATGACGTCAGGGATTATTAGTCAAATGGGAAGACTACTTCCATCAGATTCAGGATACTCAATTCCAGATGTGATTCAAACAGATGCAGCGATTAATCCAGGAAATTCAGGGGGACCGTTGTTGAATATGAGAGCGGAGATAGTAGGAATAAACACCGCAATACAATCAACAACAGGTGAATTTACAGGGGTAGGATTCGCAATACCATCACAAACAGTTGAAAAAATTGTACCGACTTTGATCAGCGATGGAGAATACAAGCATCCGTGGATTGGAATTTCAGGAACAGACATTGATCTAGATATGTCAAATGTAATGAAATTAGAGAACACATTGGGATTCTTAATCATCACAGTAATAGAAGATAGTCCAGCATCAGATGCAGGTTTAATCGGATCAAATAAAATGATAGAAGTGGAAGGCAGGGAATACGCCATAGGGGGAGATATAATTGTCTCAGTAGACGGAATAGATGTTAGAAAAATAGATGATATTCTGATACACCTTCAAAGAGTAAAAGCAGTCGGTGATGAAATGGTGTTAGAGGTTTTAAGAGACGGTAGAACAACAAACGTTACAATCGTACTTCAAGAAAGACCAAATTAATTAAAAAATGGATACAAGCATAAATACATCCACTAAAAAATTATTTCGATGGCTAATCTGACATTAAAATCTGAGATACTAAATAACGTCTTAGAAAACAAATCCATCACTCGTCAAGAAATCATAGAGATTTATCAAAATTCAACAAAAAACTCAAACGACCTCTTTCTAACTGCACAAAATTTAAGAATGAAAAATAAAAATAATTCAGTCACATTTTCAAAAAAAGCATTTTTCAATATTGTCAATCTGTGTAAAGATACTTGTTCATATTGTACATACAAAGCAGAACCGGGAGAAGAAAAAATCTCATTAATGTCAAAACAACAAATCAAAGGTCTGTTGGAATTATCAAAAAAATACAAGTGTGTCGAAGCACTTTTTGTGACAGGAGAACAGCCAGAGCAAAAATATCCAGAAGCACGAGAATGGCTCAAAGAGAATGGTTTCAAGTCAACATCAGAATATCTAGTGCATTCATCAGAAACGGCATTAGAGATAGGACTGTTTCCACATACAAATGCAGGAAATTTGAACTTTGAAGAAATGAAAGAACTCAAAAAAACAAATGTGTCGATGGGAATCATGTTAGAAAATGTTAGTGAGAGATTAACAAAAAAAGGAATGCCACACTATTTGGCTGCAAGTAAAAAACCGCAAACACGATTAAAGATTTTAGAAAATTCAGGAAAACTAGGAATACCAATGACCACAGGAATCCTTGTGGGAATTGGCGAAACAATAGAAGAAATCATAGATTCAATATTGGCAATTAAAGGATTACATGAAAAATATAAAAACATACAAGAAGTGATTTTACAAAATTTTCAGCCAAAACCTGACACAGTGATGAAAGATGTGCCATCAGCAAATGAGGAGTATTTTAAAAAAATTGTGGCATTGACAAGGATCATAATACCACAAATGAACATACAAATTCCACCAAATTTATCTCCAAGATCATATCAAAGATTCTTACAACTAGGGATCAACGATTGGGGAGGAATTTCACCACTAACACCTGATTTTGTAAATCCTGAGTTTTCTTGGCCAGAAATCAACAAAGTGGAAGAAAATTCAAAAAAAGCAGGATTTGATTTGAAATGCAGGTTTCCAGTATACCCAGAATTCTTTTCTTTTATTAGTAAAAAGTTAAGGGATAAAATAGCAGTGATTGAAAATGAAGAAGGATACGTAAAAGAGGAATATTGGAAATGAAAAATGATATAGAATCCCTGTTCAGAAATGCAGACCCAGCTGTAACAGAAATTTTAAACAAAGCACTGTCAGAAAAAGAAATATCTGCTAAAGAAGGGCTAGTACTTTACAAAACAAAAGGGATTGAATTTCACCTAGTAGGATTAGTAGCAAATGAATTACGAAAAAGAAGAGTAGGAAATACAGTATCTTACGTAGTTAATAGGAATATCAATTTTACAAATGTATGCATTAAGCAATGTGGGTTTTGTGCATTTAGTAGAGATTTTAGAGAGGAAGAAGGATATTTTCTACCAACAGAAGAAATTGTCCGTAGAGCAAAAGAAGCTCACAGCTTAGGCGCAACAGAAGTTTGTATTCAAGCAGGATTGCCTCCAGACATGAAGGGAGATTTGTATGAAAGTATTTGCAGGGAAATTAAAAAAGAAATTCCAGATATTCATATTCATGGATTCTCACCTGAGGAGATTCTTTACGGAGCAACTAGATCAAATGTTTCAATTATAGAATTTTTAAAAAGAATGAAAGATGCGGGGGTAAACACACTACCAGGAACGTCTGCAGAAATATTGGATCAGAAATTAAGGGATAAAATATCCCCAGGAAGAATCACAGTAAAAGAATGGGAAGAAGTAATCAAAGGAGCCCACAAGATGGGAATAACTACAACATCTACCATGATGTTTGGTCATCTAGAAACACTTGAAGAAAGAGTAAATCACATTGTAAAATTAAGAGAAATTCAAAAAGAAACAGGAGGATTTACAGAATTCGTTCCACTAAATTTTGTCCATACAGAAGCACCAATGTACAAACATCAACTACATGAAGGAATACAACAAGGCGGAAGTGGAAATGATGTTTTACTGACACATGCAATTGCAAGAATCATGTTCAATAATTCAATAGACAATATTCAAATGTCGTGGGTAAAGGAAGGTCAAAAAATGTCACAACTGCTACTAATGTGGGGAGCAAATGATTTTGGTGGGACATTGATGAATGAGAGCATATCAACATCAGCGGGTTCAGAACATGGACAACTAATAAGACCAAAAGAAATAAGACGAATGGCACGAGAAATAGGAAGAATTCCAGCTGAAAGAAATACACAGTATAAAATATTAAAAAGGTTTGAAACAGGAAATGAATCTGAAGAAGGGCTAGACAAGATTGCAGATTATTCGCAATTTGGATCGTATGCAGAATTAATCAAGATTAATGAATTCAGATACAAAAATCCAAGAGAAAAATAATTGTCGGCCTTAGATAGGGCGCTAACTCATTCAAACAACATAGGAATAGACGAATGCGAGGTTGTTGTTGTTAAAAAAAATATCACAACAGTTAGAATTACAGATTCAGAAATTGTAGAAATTAAACAAAATTTTGATAGAAATTATGGAATCAGGTTAATTCATCAGAAAAAAATAGCGTCAATACAAACAACCAACAAAGAAAAAATCACAGGTTCGATAGACGAAGGATTAAAAATGACACTAAAACTAAAATCAAAAGAATTTTGGAGAGGCTTGCCAGATAAAAAAGAGACAACACATCTAGAAGGAACATTTGATCAAAAACTAAAAGACATTTCAGGCTCAAAAGCAGCAGATATTGCTCAAAATATGATTAATTCATCAGAGAATAAAAAAATAGACACAATCACAGGTTCGCTGAACATAGTTGACGAAGATTTTGAGCTATGCAATTCCAAGGGATTAAATTTTAATCATAAATCCACATACATTTCAGGGATCATTAATGCAGAGTCAGAACAGGATACATTACCAGTATCAGGCATAGGCCATGCATGCGGTAGAACATTATCAAAATTTTCACCAGAGCAAATAGGAGATGATGCAAAAAATATGTGCATCGGATCAATTAATCCACAAAAAATTAATTCAGGCAAATATTCTATAATTTTTGAACCTTATTCCGTAGGAGAGATACTATCATTTGTCGTAGCATCAAATTTTAATTTCAAAACACTCTCAGAAAAGAAAAGTTGTTTTTCAAATAATTTTAAAAATAAAATATCTGCAGATGAATTTAATCTGACAGATGATCCACACATGCCAGAAGGAATCGGAACAAAAGCAATTGATGATGAAGGAGTAAAAACTAAAAAAATAAAATTGATTGAAAATGGAATTTTCAAAAATGTTTTTTCAAATAGTTATGACATCTACAAAGAAGGGGGAAAAGAATCATCAGGCAATGCGATACGAATGGGGTCTCCCCTGGGAAGAAGTGCAGACCCAATTCCAATTTCCGCACCACACAACCTCACAGTAGAACCAGGCAACACATCTCAAGAAGACATGATCAAAGATACAAAACATGGATTGCTAGTGGGAAGATTATGGTACACGTATGCAGTAAATCCAATAAAAGGGGATTTTTCATGTACTGCAAGAAGCGGAATTAGAATAATAGAAAATGGCGAAATAAAGGGGCCTGGAAAATCAGTAAGAATAGTACACAACATTACAACATTGTTAAAAAACATATCAAGTATTGGAGATAATCAAAGAAGGGTTATTCAGTGGGCATCGTTGCCATCAATTACCCCATCAATTAAAGTTGAAAACATATCAGTGAATTCAATATGATGCCAATTTAGGCACAAATTATTTCAAAAAGGTCGTTAGCAAATACAACACATACCCAGCAGTCAAAATCACACCCATGGTTCTATTGATAATGCGGGTTTTGAAACCAACTAACAGAGAAATACCAAAGATGATCATTATGGCGTAATCAACATAAACGTCAGAGGTAATCAAAATGCCTCCAAGGGATGCACCGACACCCATTATCATCAAAACATTGTAGATGTTACTTCCAATAATATTTCCAATTCCAATATCAGTATGCCCCTTACGAATTGCAATGATGGAAGTAATTAGTTCTGGAAGAGAAGTTCCAATTGCAATCACGGTAAGTCCAATAATTTTTTCAGATAAACCAAATTCAGTAGCAAGAACTACAGCATTATCAACTGTAAGTATAGAACCAACATACAAAACAACAATACCAATTCCAATTAGCACGGCAGATTTCAGATAGACATTACCGTTATCAGAACCTGTGATATCTTCAGCATTCTCTCTATGTTTCAATGCATTCCTAAATGTATAAAATCCAAATACGCCCAATCCAATAAGAAGTAGAATTCCATCATATTGAGAAATTTCACCATCGACAGAAATTAAAATGAGCAAAGCTGAAACACCCAACATTATAGGAATTTCTTTTCGCAATACAGATTTTTGAATTGCAAGAGGAGTAAGAATTGCAGCAAATCCAACAACCATTCCAATATTAGCAATATTACTTCCAACAATATTTCCCAAAATTATTGCGCTATGTTCTCCAGCAGCTGCAATACTTGCAGCAAGTTCAGGAGCTGACGTACCATACGCAATAATAGTCATGCCAATTACAAGATTACTAATACGAAATTTTTTTGCAATTTTAATACCACCACTAACTAACCAATTGCCACCAAGACACAACATAATCAATCCGGTTACCAGCAGTGCAGAACTTAGCAAGATGTCCATAATCAAATTTTAGATAATGGGTGTTTAAAGGAGATGATCTACTAAAAATTTACAAGTTTACCAATTCAAGTTAAGTTCAGAAAAACAACAAGTATGTCAAATATAGTCACAATTATTTCATTCAGTATTGGAAAAACACAAAATTAGGTGTAAAAAAACCACGCATAAGGATTGGAAATAAACAAGTCAAAGACTAATAAGGTAACGTACCGTACTATACGGTATGATGAAAGCAAGACTAACATACGTACCGCTAGAAGTAGCAGAACAATTTGAAGACTTCATAATAAAACGAGAAGAACAAGTTTTAGATGCAGTAAAAGCAAGAACCAGAGATTTCAGCACGTTATCTTTGTTAAAGTTGCTATACCAACTTAAAGGAAGTCCAATGACATTTACAAATCTATATTCAAAATCAAAAATTAGAATGAAAAGATCATTTCTAAATTATTTGCATCTATGTGTAGATTATAATTTCATTGAAAAAGAAGCAATAGGTCCAAATGTAATCTATACAATTACAGACAAAGGAAGATTAATGCTAAACCTATTCATGCAAAAGAATAATTAAATAGAATGTATCGAGGCAAACTGTGGAAAAAGAATTTCCAGATGCAGAAATATTTCAAATTAAAAAAGTGGAATTAAAAAATCCAATAATCTTTGCAGGATTTGTCGGTGCAGGCCTTGTAGGCCCTCTTTCAATTACCCACATGATTGAAGAATTAAAAATGGCAGAGATTGCAGTAATGAGATCAAAACATCTTCCACCATCAACAGTTTTCATGAGAGGAAGATTACGTCATCCGTTTAGATTCTATGCAAATCCAGAAGGAACGATTTGTGCAATAATTTGTGAAATAACATTACGAATGGAAGGGTTGTACACACTAGTATCGTCGATATTAGATTGGGCAGAAAAAAACGGATCCAAAGAAATAGTAATTCTGGACGGAGTTGCAAGTACAGAACATGACGATAAAGCATATTGTGCAGCAGAAGAAGATCTAGTTAGAACGATGGCAGACAAAGATATCAGTTTAATCCCACAGGGATTCATTACAGGAATTCCAGGCGGCATACTAAACGAATGCCTAGTAAGAGAGATTCAAGGGCTGACACTATTAGCAAAAGCAAACAAAACGGAGCCTGATTCAGGGGCAGCTGCAACACTAATCGAAGCATTAAACAGATTTTATGATATGGACATCGACACATCAGAACTTAAAAAAGACAAAGACAGGATTCATTCAGAATTTAACGAATTGTCTCAAAAATACGTAAAGCATAGAGAAGAAATATCCGGAATGTACATGTGATCGAAACCATAGGCAAAATCTTTTATTCATAATAAATACGGAACAAACTATGACTCTAACCTACAAAAAAGCTGGTGTAGATATTTCAAAAATTAAACAAAGTCAAAAGGCAATTGGAAAATTGATTGTGTCGACACACAAACTTCAGAAAAAAGCAAAGATGACTCACGGGTTTGGACATTATGCAGGAATAGTTGAAATTCCAGGAGGAAAACTTTTAGCGACACATACAGACGGTGTTGGAACTAAAGTAGTGATTGCAAATATGATGAAAAAATACAACACGATAGGAATTGATTGTGTCGCAATGAATGTGAATGACATAATCTGTATCGGCGCAACACCAATATCATTTGTGGATTATATTGCAGCAAATAAAAACGACGTACCGATATTTAAAAAAATTGTAGAAGGGCTGGTAAAAGGTGCAAAAAAATCGCTCATGCCAATTGTTGGCGGGGAAACTGCAATTATGCCAGACGTGATCGAAGGAAAAGGATTTGCATTTGATTTAGCAGGAATGGTAGTAGGACTATTAGATAAAAAAGACATGATTTTAGGAAATAAAATCAAAGAAGGTGATGTAATTATCGGAGTTAACAGTTCAGGAATTCATTCAAACGGATATTCACTTGCAAGAAAAGCTTTGCTAACAAAATATTCAGTTAAAGACAAAGTAAAGGGAGTCGGAACGATAGGAGACGCACTGCTAACACCTACAGAAATTTATACAAATCCAGTTCTTGAAATTAATCAAAAATGCAAGATAAACGGATTAGCCCACATCACAGGAGGTTCGTTTACCAAACTATTACGCCTCAAAAACATAGGCTATGAAATAGACTCACTTCCAAAAATACCTCCAATCATGGGACTAATAGAAGAACAAGGAGTGAAAGCAGAAGAAATGTACAAAACATTCAACATGGGAGTTGGTTTCTGCGTAATGGCTCCAAAAGATCAAGTCAGTAAAATTAAATCAGTATTTAAAAAACACAAAATCAAAAGTCAAGAAATAGGGCAAGTGATTTCTAAAAAAGGGGTTACCGTAAATTCGATAAAAATTGCTTAATCTAACAGCGATAAAATAATTTTTGACTTGGAATTGCCTTATATGACAGATTTCTTTAATTTTATTAGATAATTATGAGTGATGCCCACTTTATTGAAACAATAATCGGAGTAGGAATACTTCTTTTTGCAGCTAAGTTGATGGCAGAACTCTTCCTGAGATTAAAACTTCCAATCGTATTAGGAGAACTAATTGCGGGCATGATTGTGGGACCGTTTGCATTAGGTGGATTACAAATAATTGATGGAAAACAACTACTGCAAATCAACGACGAAATCAGAATATTAGGGGAAATGGGGGCAATTGTAATCTTATTTATGGCAGGGTTAGAAATGACACCAAAAGAATTTCTCAAAGGGGGAAAAGCAGCATTTGTAGTTGGAACGTTAGGAGTAGTAATTCCGTTCTTTGTAGGACTCACAGTTTTCCAATTGTTCGGATTTGACGCATTACAGTCAATGCTAATTGCAACCGCACTTACAGCGACAAGTATTGCAATTTCAATTCAAGTCTTAAGTGAATTTGGGAAAATTAAAACTCCAGAAGCTAGACTGATAATAGGCGCAGCAATTGTTGACGACATACTAGCAATTGCAGTTCTATCAGTAGTAACATCAATTGCAGGATCAGACGGAGGCGTAGACAACATAGACATTACAGAAATAGTAATTACAATTTTACAAGTATTAGGATTCTTTGCAATAATGCTCATCGTAGCAGTAGTGGTGATTCCAAAGTTAATCACACCAAGAATATGGAAAGCAAAGGGAAGTGTTGAAGGAATAGCTACTGCGGCGTTCTTTGGTGCAGCAGCTCTTGCAGGTTCCATAGGCTTGTCACCAATCGTAGGGGCATTTGCAGTAGGCATGGCATTATCAACTACCAAGGTATTTGATAAAATAGAAAACTATGTTGGAAAAATAGGATTAATTTTTGCACCGTTGTTTTTTGCAATCATCGGAGCACAAGTAGATCTAAGAGCGGTGGATTTGAATATCATGATATTGAGTGGAGCAATCATCATAGTTGCAGTTACAACAAAATTATTTGGATGCGGACTTCCTGCAATGTATTTCTTAAAAAGCAAGCAGCAAGGATTGCGCGTAGGAATTGGAATGATTTCAAGAGGAGAAGTGGGATTAATCGTAGCAGGTGTCGGCGTAACAGCTGGAGTTCTAACATCTGAAGTATACTCTACAATCATAATCATGGTGGTAGTAACAACCATCATTACGCCAATTTGGTTAAAAATTGAATATAGAAAAGAGCAAAGAAATGACAATAACGAATCAAATAAAACAGTAGAAGCAAAATCAGAATAAATTTTAACGGTGTTGGATCAACAATATCATGATTAAATTAGATTCAATACAATCTAAAGCATATGCTGAGATTACTCAGAATCTACTGACAATTCAAGATCCAAGTAAAAAACAAGTAAAAGAAGAAATCATAAAAATTTGTACAAAATATTCATTGGATAGAATTCCAAAAAATTATGAAATATTATCAGTGGTAAAAAAAACAGATTTTGATAAATTAAAAAAAGTACTCATAAGAAAACCTGCAAAAACAGCATCAGGGGTATCAGTAGTAGCATTAATGCCAAAACCATACGCATGCCCTCATGGAAGATGTACGTATTGTCCAGGAGGAATTGAATTTAATTCCCCCAACAGCTATACAGGAAAAGAACCGTCATCATTAAACGCAATGGCAAATAAATTTGATCCTAAATTACAAATTACATCAAAAATTGAAAAGCTAATTGCTTTTGGACATGATCCATCCAAAATGGAAATAGTGATAGTTGGAGGAACTTTCCTATTCATGCCAAAAGACTATCAGAAAGATTTCATTAAATCATGCTATGATGCATTAAATGGAACAGATTCAAAAGATTTGGAAGAAGCAAAATCTAACAACGAACACGCAGCAATAAGAAATGTAGGTTTTACAATTGAAACAAAACCAGACTATTGTAAGAAGGAACATGTAGATTTAATGTTAAGTTATGGAATTACAAGAGTGGAAATTGGAGTTCAGTCATTACAAGAAAGGGTTTACAAAATAGTTAACAGGGGTCACAACTACAACGACGTAATTGAATCATTTCAAATTTCAAAAGATGCAGGGTACAAAATAGTTACACACATGATGCCAGGTTTACCTACAATGAAACCAGATGAAGACATTACCGATTTTAAAAAATTATTTTCAGATCCACAATTACGTCCAGACATGTTGAAAATTTATCCGTCACTAGTTATTGAAAACACACCACTGTATGAAGAATACAAGCAAGGAAAATACACACCATATTCAGATGAAGATATGATCAAAGTATTAACAGAAGCAAAAAAGAATGTTCCAAAATGGGTGCGAATCATGAGGGTTCAAAGAGAAATCACGCCAGGGGAAATCATCGCAGGGCCAAAGGCAGGCAATCTAAGACAAATTGTGCACCAAAATCTTGCAAAACAAGGGCTGTCTTGCAAATGTATCAGGTGCAGGGAAGTAGGACTGTCTAATAAAAAATCAAATGGAGGCGAAATCAAACTAGACAGAATTAATTACGATTCATCAGGCGGGAAAGAAGTGTTCTTGTCATATGAGGACAAAAATGAATTAATTTATGGATTTTTGAGATTAAGAAAACCAAGTATTGAAGCACATAGAGATGAGATTGATCAAGACACATGCATAGTGAGGGAAATTCACGTATATGGAAAATCGTTAAAACTGGGAGAAAAGGAAGAAGATGAAATTCAACACACAGGGTTGGGAAAGAAATTGATGAATGAGGCTGAAAAAATATCCAGAGAAGAGTTTGATGCTAAAAAACTTCTAGTGATTAGTGCAATAGGTACAAGAGAATATTACCAAAAATTAGGGTATTCATTATATGGGCCATACATGTCCAAGATATTGAATTAGTGAAAAGAAATGTCAGAAGAAAAAATTATTGGTAAAGGAACATGGATAGATAAATTAGCATCTGAATTAATTGAACGTGAAAAAAAACTAGGAAGAAATTTAGACATGTTAAGAGTAGAGAGTGGTCTAGGAGCATCAGGAATCCCACACATTGGAAGTCTAGGAGATGCTGTTAGAGCATACGGTGTAAAATTAGCATTAGAGAATTTAGGATACAAATCAGAATTAATTGCATATTCAGATGATCTAGACGGGTTAAGAAAAGTTCCAGAAGGAATGAAGGAATTTGGATTAGAAGAACACATTGCAAAACCAGTGTCATTAATTCCAGATCCTTATGGATGTCATGACTCTTACGGGATGCACATGAGCAGTATTCTTTTAGATGGATTGGACAAAGTTGGAATAAAATATGAATTCAGAAGAGCTAAAGACACATACCAAAAAGGATTGCTAAAGGATCACATCCATACAATATTAGAAAATAGTACAAAAATAGGAGACGGAATTTCAGAATTAGTAGGACAAGAAAAATATCAAAAATACCTACCCTATTTTCCAGTATGTGCAGAATGTAACAGACTCTACACAGCTGAAGCTACAGAATACGTTATTTCAGAAAAAAAAGTGAAATACAAATGTCATGATACAGAAATCGGGTCAAAGGCGGTCAAAGGTTGTGGTCACGAAGGTGAATCAGACATTACAAAAGATTTAGGAAAATTAGCATGGAAGGTAGAATTTGCAGCACGTTGGTCTGCATTCGACATCAGATTTGAAGCGTATGGAAAGGATATCATGGACTCAGTGAAAGTAAACGACTGGGTGGCAGATGAGATTTTAGGAGTACCACATCCTCACCACGTAAAATATGAAATGTTTTTGGATAAAGGAGGAAAAAAGATTTCAAAATCATTAGGCAATGTAATTACAGCACAAAAATGGTTAGAGTTTGGAAATCCAAAATCAATCCTGCTATTGCTATACAAAAGAATTACAGGTGCAAGAGAATTAGGGTTTGACGATATTCCAGGTTTGATGAATGAGTATAATGAACTTGAGGACACATACTTTGGAAGAATCAAAGTGGACAATCAAGCAAAACTAACTAAATTAAAAGGGCTGTACGAATACGTTAATCTTCTTAATCCACCAAAACAATCAAGCATACATGTTAACTACAGATTATTAATTGAGTTAACAAAAATTTTCAAAGAAGATAGAAATGAAAGGGTAATGAAAAAACTAATCGATTACGGCGTAATAAAAAATCCAGAACCAGAAATTGAAAAATTAATTGAAATTGCAGGAAATTATTCAGATGAATTTGATGAACAAGAAAAAACAGAAGTGGAGTTAGATGAGACATCTAAAAAAGCACTAAGAATACTAGTTACGGCATTACAAGAAGAGGAGGACCCAGAAGACATACAAAATACAATATATCAAATTGCAAAAGCAAATGACGTGCAGCCAAAAGATTTCTTTAAAATACTATATCAAATAATTTTAGGAACTTCAAGAGGACCAAAAATAGGACCGTTCATTGGAGACATTGGAAGAAAGCAGGTTGCCAAAACACTTTCAGAATATCTTTAATCATGGTTCACGGAGAATACAACAAAAGCAAGAACAGTGGAGGATTTGCATTAATAATTTTAGGCGCATTGTTGCTCATAGTAGCACCAAATGAGGACATTTTTCCGGCAAGTTTGAGTCTAATCGGATGGGTTGGCGGCATAATAATCGGTTCCATTGGATTTTATCTAAAATTTGTAAGAAACAGAGTAAAACGCGAATAAAGAAAGGTTCATTTTTTAGAAAAAGGGGATAAAAGATATGGGATTTTTTGGAAAGAAGAAAGAAGTCAAGGTAGAGGAAAATAATGAATCGGTACTCAAAGAAGAACTGGAAACAGAAGTAGAAGGCCTTCAAAATGAATTCAGGATAAAACAAGAGGAAATTACAGAAATTACAGAAAAAATTCAAACAGTCAAAGAAGAATACGATACAACAGTCACCAATCTAATGGCAATAAAAAAAGAGTTTAACCAAAAAAAGATGGAATTAGACATAGTTCAAAGAGAGCACAGAGAAACAAGAGAAAAGATCAAAAATGCCCAACAAATTAAAGATACAAAAACAATTGATGAATTTAATAAAACTGAGAATAATTTTAAAAAAATAAAAGAAGAGTTAGACAAAATTACAAAAGAACGCAAGCAAATGCAGGAAGAAATTGTGAAAGGGCAAAGGACACTGCAGGGAATAAGAAAGCAGCAGGTAGAAGTAGGGAAAGAATTGGATGAGGCAAATTCCAGGTTATACAATGCAAAGCAAGAGCTAGATGAAAAAGAAAACTTTCAAGATACCAGCATTCTCACACCAAAAGAAAAAAAAGAAATCACAGGAAAGGATTCTACTGGAAAAAAACAAAGTGCAGTAAACGACTCTACTGAAAAAAACAATGCAAGCGTGATAGAGGCCGCAAGTATAGTTGTAGGATCATTAAAATCAAAACTCAGTACAACACAAAAAGAACTAGAAGAAATTCAAGGACTACTAGAAGAAGAAAGAAAAGCGCATAAAAAAACAAGGCAGGAATTGATGAAAATTAAATCATCGTCAAATTAAACATAGAAATTACAAATCAGCAAAATATTTTTTCCACTTTAATCTAATTTCATCTTCAGTCTTACCCAAATCATACAGAGGTGACGTTACGATAGAAACAGATGAAACGTCAACTGTCACAATAGAATTAATCTGACTTTGAATTCCGTTAGTTCTATAATGAGTAAGAATGTCATCGTAAAGAGGCGTGTCTTTAATTATTTTGGCAGTTCCAGAAAACAGGTACCCCTTACGAGATAAAGGATCAATCACATTGATTTCTACAAAGGGGTTGTTTTGTAAATTCGTCATCGTATCAGGGGAACGAATATCTGCAAATGCAATAACTGTAGAAGACCAGGCTATGACGGTGCCTTTTGGAGAAATGTTAGGCTTGCCCTCAGAAGAAACAGTTGCGACGTAACCTAATTTTTGAAGATCTAGAAAATTTTTGATCTCGGAAGTAATAAGAGTCACAGATATTTTAAATAAAAAGAGCGTAATTAATTTTCAGAATTAACGCATGAATTCGGTCATTTCAATGGAGAAGAAGAAGAAACCTATACCCCCTCCAATCATTGCAATCCATGCAACAACTTGCTGCTTTTTACTCATACTAGAATAATGTGAACCGTATTATTGAATCTAATCGATAGATTTAGACAGTTATAATTAGAATGACAGCAAGGTGATGATGTTGGCAAATATCAAAGACATAGGCAAATTGTTTGTTTTTGTAGTAGTGGGATTAGGAACAATAATTGTGGGCTCATTTATGATTAGAGGCACTATGCACATGTGGGACAATAAAGATGATGATGAAAAAAGATATCAGAATAAGGACTAAAAAGTAACACATCTAGCATAAAAATAGAATTGCTTCAAGACAGCTCAATTAGAAAATCATTGGATAATTACATCAAAAGAAGAATTAAGGAAATACCCACGGAAATTGAACAAACATTTCCAAATATCAAAAAAATTTGGAAATGTAATGACGAATTAGATTTTCTTTACGGATATTATGTTGGAAAAATTGAAGAAGGATCATTGCATTATCTACTCAAAGCAACACGTGCATCAGCAGGAGGGTATGTGGATACATTTGAAATTAGAGGAATAATTGAAGAGAATAAAATTGAATTACAAAACATAATCAAAACGGCATTAGATTAGTGAACTAGAAATACTAGACAAAATAATGAAAAATCATGGTAGGACCGCAAGATGGAGGTTTTGGTTTTGATCAATCAAAAAAATATACTGAAGTCGAAAACATCGAAGAAGTATGCGTTCAATGTCAAGCAGGTCAACACAAAAAATGTCTAAAAAAATCAAAGGAACAAGAAGTATGTGAATGCGAGCATTGCATGATTTATGGTTAAGGATAGAAATTAAACTATACTAAATGAGGAGTAAATTTTTCATCAAGCCAAATACCAACTACATCGACATCTAAATTCCAAGAATTGACAATTTCAACACTTCTTTTGATATGAATAAAATGGTCCTCATCTGAAACAGGGTTTCCAGCACAGCCAAAATGACCCGAAATAACAACATGTGAGGATTTATGATTGGAGACAGAAATCATGACACTTTTTTTAATTGATTCAATATTGCCATCAAAAATTACTTTGTCAATTCCGGGTGCAGTAATAGCGTCAACAAAATCTACAGAATATCTGTCTTTAATCCAACTAATCATAGGAAGCTGAACTCTACCATCAATACAAGATAATGATGTTGCAAAAGAATTTTCAGCCACAATATTTCTAATATTTGTTAGAAAAATTGGAAATATTAAACATTATGCAACAAGCCTATTTGGAATATTTGAAACAATCAGATGTATGATCATTCACCATTCCCACTGCTTGCATCAACGCATAGCAAATTATTGGTCCAACAAAAGTAAATCCATGTTTTTTAAGATCCTGGCTTAGTTTTTCAGATACCATTGAGTAAGCAGGTATATCAGAGTGTTTTTTGAATTTACTTTTGACAGGTTTGTAATTAACAAAAGACCACAGGTATTTATCAAAAGATCCAAATTCTTGTTGAATTTTAATAAACTGTTTTGCATTATTAATTGCAGAATTAATTTTAAGCTTATTTCTAATAATGTCCTTATTTTTTACTAGTTTTTTAACATGATTTTGAGTATATTTTGAAACTGCAACTACATCAAAATTAGAAAATGCAGTTAGATATCCATCTCTACGATTAAGAATAGTACTCCAAGACAATCCAGCTTGAGCACCTTCTAAAATTAGAAATTCAAATAATTTTACATCGTCATGAACGGGCACTCCCCACTCATTGTCATGGTAAGTAGTATTGGGCTCATCTTTTGCCCACTCACATCTTTTTTTCATAATTATAATTTAGATTAATTAAAAATAATTTATTTTGTTTGTTTTCTATTACCGCATATTTACATGAAATTACCTATCCAAAAGATAAATCTGGGTTTCTGCAGAAAGTACATTTTTCTACAATCCCAAATTCATTCATGAACTTTCCCTTACCATCACATCGCAAACAATCCAAGTTAACATACATTACCGAAGGTAGCAATAAGGTTTCCCTAAAAAAGTGACTCTCCAAGATAATATGTAATTAATGAAGAACGTTTTTAATCAATATGAAAAATCTCAATTTATGGGATTTTTTGGAAATAAGGAAAAAGGAATACTCATCACAGGCACAGAATGTCAAATGTGTGGAATGGATTTTACATCTACAGAAAGATTGATGAGGCATATGCAAAAAGCTCATGGTAAATCTAAAAAAGATTCAGGCAAAAGTTGTCCAAACTGTTAAAAGAATTATGAAATTAAATAAACATCTATTACAAATTAATAGGAATTTCATAATTTGTTTTATTGCGTCAGCATCATTATCTGCAGTAGCTGCTCAATTATTAGCAAATTATGACAATTATCTAACCACAACCATAACAATAATTATCGGATATGTGATTTACTTTGGATTATTTTCAAGTTTGTTTTACATAGACAACAGAAAAAGATACAAAACCATGGAATCAAAATTAATTAAAAAAGAATTACTAAAATTAATCTCATCATTTGGAGTTGGAGAAATAATATATTTAGGAATTAGATGGCCAAGCTTATATTATTTTTTAGAAATTGGCATTGAGCCATATCTTGCATCAATAATTTCAGAGATTATTGCAACAACATGCTACATGATATCAGTAACAATATTTCTTAGAAAAACAAAAGCATTCTAATTATTTAGTAAGTTGAGTAACCAAATCAGTAGAGGTAATCAATCCAATTACTTTTCCATTGTCAGTCACTCCAAGTTTTCGAATTTTTTTACTAGTCATTCTTTGTGCTGCAGCAGAAATAGATTCATCAAAATTAATTGTGATCAGGGGGGAAGACATTATTTCCTCTACAGGCGTATCAGATGAAATGTTATGCGATACAATTTTTGTGGCATAGTCCCTATCAGTGATGATACCGACAAGATGATCATCTTTCTTTACAATAACTGCACCAATCCCACCTTGTTCCATCATTTTTGCTACTTGAAATACAGTAGTTTTAGTATTTACAGAAATTAGTGCCTTAGTCATAATGTCCCCAACTAAAATCGAAGAGGATGTAAAATCGTCACGACTCATTACAGTTATCACGTGATATGCTATTTAAGAATAAATAAAATTTCGTTGAATTACTAAAATAAAATAATAAGCGGGCACGATCGGATTTGAACCGACGACCTAGCACTCCGCAAGCGCTTGCTCTATCCAAGCTGAGCCACGTGTCCAAGAACATTTTGAAATTGACACTTAATTTGGATTGCTATTACTCAAAGGGATTTTGCAAAAACATATTGTGTTTCATCAGATTCATGAAACGACCAAGCAGTTGGCAATGAAATATTTTGAATGTATTGAAGAGAGTTATTTTCAATAAAGCTGCCCCATCCAGCCTTATTTTTTGAATCTGCGGGGTATTTTTTTGATAAAGTTCCAGCAAAAATCCATCCAGCATCACGCCACAAATTAGAATCAGATTTGATTTTATTCAACACACCTGTTGCCAATTCCAACCCACCCATTTGAGCAAGACCCCCAATGAAGAACAATGGTTTTGTTAATTTCAATGAGGAGTAATCAAGTTGAACGGCATCAGAACAAATGGGGTTAAAATTGACATCATCTGTTAGTGATTTTTGAAGATCAACCAGCATGTTATCAAGTTCAACGCTATACGATTCCATCCCAAGTATTTTACTACAATATGCAATGCGTCCATCACCAGAACCAATATCAATTATTTCAGAATATCCGTTTTCTTTTGCAAATAGTGACAGAATGTATCCAGACATAATCCACGTAGGAGAAAAGGGGGCATGGCTCGAATCATGCTGAATGCTGTTTAGCCAGTATTTGTTAATATCACCTTCATAAACAATGCAAGAAGTATCATCAATTATTTTTTCAAATGAATTATAGCATATTGGATTTCTAGTTGCAAACTCATGAAGTAAATTTAATTTATCTTGATCAACTGGGAATGATTCAGATTTTAAAATTGGGATTATTTCCTGAATCTGACTATTTCCTTCATACTTTAATGCAAATTCTTTTTTTAGATTTACCAGATTTTCAGCAAGTTTTTCAATCATATGATAGACCTGCATCATATTGTTTTACAAATTCTTTGGTACTCATTATTTCACGTAATTTTTCGTATAATTTAGCCTCATTTTCAATAGTTTCGTTAGATTTTTGTTCAGAATTAGCAGACTGTAAATTACCGGTGATGTCAGATATCAAAGTTTCAATATGTTCCATTATTTTTGGATGGATAGCAGAATTGAATTTTTCAGAGATGAGTTTTTCAGCACGGGATACTGCATCATTATTTTTATCAAGTTGTGACTTTACAACAGTGATCAAAGAAGATAGACTGGTAATTTGATAATAAACTTCAACAATTTCATTTACAGGTAATTCAGAATCAAAATTTAGGGCATTGACAAGATTTTCTAATTTATCATATTCGGAAGTAAATAATTCAAGTAAGTCATTTGGCAAAGACATAATGAAAAAAAGTATTTTAAATTTTTAAAAATGTTGGTATTTGAAAAATTATTCTTCTTTTTCAGATTTGTTTACGTAGATGTAGGTCATAAGAACACCTGCGATAATACCACCGATAATTGGACCAATCCAATATATCCACTGAACTTCCCACAAACCAGCATCACCTGAAATTAATGCAGGAGAGAACGATCTTGCAGGGTTCATGGAAGCGCCAGTTAGCGGTACTCCGATTAAGTGTAACAAGAAAACCATTCCACCGATTGCTGCACCGTAAACACTCTTTGGTGCTTTTTTGTGTACAGCAGTCATAAAGATTACAGTTACTAGGAAGAATGTGAAAATTATTTCTAAGACTACAGCAGATATGACACTTCCACCCAATATGTCGCTAGGTCCACCGTGAGCACCCCAGAGAACTTGTTTTCCAATTTCTGGGAACAATACAGCCAATGTTGCAGTTGCAATAACTGCACCAATTATTTGAAATAGAATATATCCAATTCCATCCTTGACACCGATTCTTTTGGTGATCATCATAGGAATTGTTACTGCAGGATTAATGTGAGCCCCTGAAACGTGACCAAATGCATATACCATCAATGCAATTGCACCACCGTGACCCAAAGATATCATAATTATTGCTTCTGTAGATAATGTTCCATCACCGAAAACTACAACTGCTAGAATTACAGATAACGGACCAAAGAATACTAGTGCAAATGTTGCAATCGATTCAGCAAGCCATGCTCTAGTATTAACCATAAAGCATTCCGTCAGAGATTTCAATATAAACAATTGGATTATGATTTGACTATAGAATAGATAATAGTACTATGGTGAAAATAAGGAGTTTTTATAAATACTAAATTTTTGCAATAACAATCATGGTTGAAGAAGGGGACACCGTTCCTAAATTTACAATAAATGATTCAAATGGAAATAAAGTGAAATCAACAGACTTCAAAGGGAAAAAACATGTCATTTACTTTTATCCAAAAGACTTCACTCCAGGATGCTCAACACAAGCAGATGAATTTTCATCAGAATATAATAAATTTAAGAAAAATGAAATCGAGATCATTGGAATCAGTCCAGATGATGTGGAATCACATAAAAAATTCTGCAATAAAATGGGAATTGAATATGTTCTATTATCAGATACAGAAAAAGAAGTATCAAAGGCATTTGGTGTTTGGGGAATGAAAAAATTCATGGGGCGAGAATACATGGGAGTTACCAGAAGTTCATTTTTAGTTAACGAAAAAGGAAAAATTTTCAAAATTTATGCCAAAGTAAAACCCAAAGGGCATGCATTACAAGTGCTAGAAGATTTTAAAGAATAAAAGAAAAGGTTAGAAACCTTTTGGCAATGTTCCTCTAGAAGATTTAACTGGCTCTGTTTTTGCCTCAAATCCTTTTGGCAATGCACCACCTTTCTTGTTGGCAGTTACTTTTGCTTGAGCTTCTGCCGCTGCAGCTTCTGCTACGGCTTTTGCATCGTCAATTTTTTGTTGCTCCAATCTTTTCAAATAATCAGATTCATACTCGGATAACTTGTCTTGTTTGGATTTACCGCCATCACTTTGAGCAGTTTGTGGCGGAGGCGATTGTTGAGAAACTTTCGGTGCTTCTTGAGCAGTTGTTTTTAAATCAACGCCTTGCACAGTCATAGCTACGCCACTGAAACTTCCAAATCTCTTTGTAGGTGGATGATATGCAATTCTTGCTCTTGTTGCAAAGTATTGGTCAGATGGTTGTGTGTAACCAGTTACTGTTGCTTTTTGATCATTCCAGTTTTTGGTTGGAACCTTTCCTACGGGAGCTGTGCCTCTAACGAAATATCTGTTAGGTGCTGGCGTGTATCCGGTAACTTTTGCTCTATACTGATGGAAATCAGTCATCGGAGCATCCATGTATGCATTTTCTAGTGCATCTTGCAAAGTTGTCGGTTTTGTCTCAGCTGCTTTTGGCTTAGGTGTTTCCTGTGGTTTTGGTGTTGAACCTTTTGGAAGGGTTGGTTTTGGTTTAGCTGTCTCAGCCGGTTTTGCCTCTGCAGGTTTTGGTGTTGAACCTTTTGGCAAGGTTGGTTTTGGTTTAGCTGTCTCAGCTGGCTTTGCAGTCTCTGTTGACTTTTCAAATCCTTTTGGCAACGTACCTTTTGGTTTGGTTGTTGCTGCAGGTGTCTCAGCTGGTTTTGGTGTTGAACCTTTTGGCAAGGTTGGTTTTGGTTTAGCTGTCTCAGCTGGCTTTGCCTCTGCAGGTTTTGGGGCTTCGGTTGTAGTAGCAGAAGGAGGATTCAATTGTTCAGATAATTTAGATAATTTTGCCTCTAGTGCTGCAATTTTCTCTTCAAGATCTTGTTTTGTGTTAGTTTTGCGCTTTGTTGCCATTCAAATAACTAATAATTGCATTGTTTATGTACATTTTGTTTAGAATTATGTAAATAGTAATATTAAATTAAAAAAAATGCAATTTTTATATTAAATTGATATAAATTTTATGAAATTATTTTTATAGTAGATTTAATCAGGTTCCCAAAATTGCATCACATACATGCAATTATTACATCTCCATAATCTTACATGAATTCCATTTTTTGTATCAGCAACATATTTTCCATCTGTTAATTTGATCACATGAGGAAAATAACTTAATTCATTATTTTCAAGCCATTCGTTTTCTTGGCAATTAGGACAATGAATTTTTGGACCCATAGACAGTGGTACTAAGATAAATGAAGCATATTACTTTTTTAAAAAAATACTCTAAAAGTAAATATGAATAAAGTAAAGCATTACAGCATAGAAACAAATTACAATTTTAATCGTTTAGAATCTAATTCGTTTTTAAAAATAATAATTAATTCCTCAACAGTACAATTTCTCAAAGAAGCAGGTAAGGAACTAGGATCAAATGATTGCAGTTTATGAATTTTTTTTCCAATCAACATTTTAACGAAGCTTGGAATGTTTGCATCAAATTTCTCATTAATGTAATCAAGGATTTCATCAACATCATTTTGTTCCACAATGATCAGATATTCAAATTACATAATAAAGTTAAGAAAATAGAAAATATAACTAAAGTTAAGAGAGAATAAAAATATAAAATAATGGGTATTATGAATTAGAAACCTTTTGGTAACGAACCTTTTCCTTTAGCTTTCATTTCTGAAGCATAGGTGTCTTTTGCCAATTTTTCTGCTTCCTGTGGTGTTAGTTTAGGAACTTCTTTTGGTTTTGATTGTACAGAAAGTCCATCAACAGTCATAGCTACGCCACTGAAACTTCCAAATCTCTTTGTAGGTGGATGATATGCAATTCTTGCTCTTGTTGCAAAGTATTGGTCAGATGGTTGTGTGTAACCAGTTACTGTTGCTTTTTGATCATTCCAGTTTTTGGTTGGAACCTTTCCTACGGGAGCTGTGCCTCTAACGAAATATCTGTTAGGTGCTGGCGTGTATCCGGTAACTTTTGCTCTATACTGATGGAAATCAGTCATCGGAGCATCCATGTATGCATTTTCTAGTGCATCTTGCAAAGTTGTCGGTTTTGTCTCAGCTGCTTTTGGCTTAGGTGTTTCCTGTGGTTTTGGTGTTGAACCTTTTGGAAGGGTTGGTTTTGGTTTAGCTGTCTCAGCCGGTTTTGCCTCTGCAGGTTTTGGTGTTGAACCTTTTGGCAAGGTTGGTTTTGGTTTAGCTGTCTCAGCTGGCTTTGCAGTCTCTGTTGACTTTTCAAATCCTTTTGGCAACGTACCTTTTGGTTTGGTTGTTGCTGCAGGTGTCTCAGCTGGTTTTGGTGTTGAACCTTTTGGCAAGGTTGGTTTTGGTTTAGCTGTCTCAGCTGGCTTTGCCTCTGCAGGCTTAGTTTCTGCAGGTTTTGAGGTGAGCTGATCAGATAATTGGTTTAATTTTGCTTCTAATTCGGCAATCTTGGCTTCAAGATCTTGTTTTGTTTGCTTTTTAGCAGCTGCCATTAATTTTCATGCCTAGTTCGGGGTTTATGTACATTTGGTTTGAATTAGATATTCAAACATGATTAATTTTATATGCTAAATAAAATAATCAGCATCATGGACGATTTTGAAAAAGAATTTCCAGATTTTGACTGGAAAAATACACCAGCATACAAGCATCCAGGAGGAAGAAATTGCCCATGTCCAAAACATGAATACATTAGAGAACAGATAAATTTTACAAAGCAAGTAAACGAAAAAGGAAAAGAACCATCTAAAGTTACACTAAAGTTTTGTCCAGATCATTACCAAGTATACTTGAATGAGGTAATTCCAGCAATGCCATTAAAGTACAGAATTTTAACAAAAATTGCACTAAAATTAGGTGCAATTAAAATTGAACAACTGAAATACATGGAATCAGAATTATGTTTTTACTGTAAATTTGGTTCTGGCGGTCATGACAGAAAAACAGAATTACCACCAATGTAGATAGTGACAAATGTTTTAAAATCTAGTTAAGCTTATACCTAATCTAAGAAGAGTTTGAATGTGCCAATACAAGATACTCAAGAATTCATAATTGAGCTTGAAAAACAAGGGGAATTAAAAAGAGTCAAAACGGAAGTAGACCAGGATTTAGAGATTGCAGAAATTTTAAGAAGAGAAATGTATTCAAATGGTCCTGCAATTCTTTTTGAAAATGTAAAGGGTCACACTATGCCAGTATTAGGAAATGCATTTGGTTCAATGAAAAGACTAGAGATTGGACTTGAAATGGCAGACTTTACAGAAATTGGACATCGCATTACTGACATGACAAAAATGGAGATGCCATCAGGTTTATTAAATAAAATTAAAAAGCTTCCAGAACTTTCAAAAATGACAGCATCATTTCCCAAATCACAATCTAGTGGATTAGTTACAGAAGTTACATCAACAGATGCTTCGTTTGATGATTTACCGATCATAAAATCATGGCCAGATGATGCAGGACGTTTCATAACATTAGGATTAATTGCAACAAAACATCCAGAAACAGGAGTTCGAAATCTAGGAGTTTACAGAATGCAAATCATAGATAAAACACATGCATCTATGCATTGGCAAAAACACAAGAGAGGGGCAAATCACGGAGATATTGCAAAGGACAGAGGGGAGAAAATTCCAGCAGCAATAATTTTTGGAGGAGAACCTGCAACAGTATTTTCATCAATTGCCCCAGTTCCAGAAGGGTTAGACAAATATCTATTTGCGGGAATTACTAGAAAAGAAGGAATCAAGACAGTGAAATGTAAAACGGTTGATTTAGACGTTCCAGCAAATGCAGAAATTGTTTTAGAAGGATACGTTGATCCTGAAGACATTAGAGATGAAGGTCCATTTGGAGATCACACAGGATACTACACACCTGTAGAACCATATCCAACATTTACATTAACAGGAATTATGAGAAGGAAGAATCCAGTTTATGTTACAACGGTTGTAGGTAAACCAATTTTAGAAGATGCGTATATTGGAAAAGTCATTGAACGTTCATTCTTACCACTTGTTCAAATGTTTCATCCAGAAGTAGTAGATTTCAGCATGCCAGCTGCAGGATGGTTTCAAGGTTTTGCAGTAATCTCAATAAAAAAAAGATATCCAGGTCAAGCAAAAAAAGTTATGATGGGTTTATGGGGAATGGGACAATTGTCACTTACAAAGATGTTTGTCGTAGTAGATGAAGATATCAATGTGCATGACATGAACGATGTCATATGGGCAATCACTACAAGGTCGGATGCAGCAAGAGACACAATAATTATCAACAATACACCTACAGATACTTTAGATCCTGCATCACCATTAGTCAATTTGGGATCTAAGATGGGAATAGACGCGACTCAAAAAACAAGAGAAGAAGGATACATGAGGGAAATCCAGCAGCAAGTGAAAGTGGATGAAAAAACAAAGAAATTAGTAGATTCTAGATGGACAGATTACGGACTATAGAATACGAATAGGATTATAGAAGTTATCTCTTTCTTCAACTTCATATCCAATTTGATGAATAGCATCAACAATAATTTTATCAGTTAATTCAGTTGAACGTGCACCAGTGCATGAAACCACTTCCTCACCAATCAAAGTTCCACCAAAATCGTCAGCGCCATATTGTAAGGCAAGTTGGGCCATACCAACGCCATTAGTTAGCCATGAGGATTGAATATGAGGAATCAATCCATTTAGAACAAGTCGAGATATTGCAATCATCTTTAAAAGCTGAATTCCACCAGTGCCATATTCAACAATACCCTCATCCTGCATCAAAGTATTATTTGGTTCAAAGTTCCACGGAATAAAAGCCATAAAGCCATTAGTCTTTTCCTGTAGTTTTACAATTTTAGAAAAGTGCTCAACAATATCGTTATTGTTTTCAACACTACCATACATCATTGTTGCAGAGCCAGGAATTCCCAAAGAATGTGCCTCATCCATAATTCTAATCCAATCAGCACTAGAAATTTTCTTCGGACTAATAATTTCTTTAACAGAATCAGTTAAAATCTCAGCACCTGCGCCAGGGATAGATTGTAAACCAGCGTCTTTCAATCTAGATAAAACTTCTTTGGTGGATGATTTTTCAACTCTTGCAATCATATCAATTTCAGATGTAGATAATCCATGTACACCAATAGTTGGAAATTTTTTGCGCATCATTTTGAATGCGTCCTCATAATATTCAATTTTTAAATTTGGATTATGTCCACCTTGAATCAAAACTTGGCTAATCTTAAACATGTCATAGGATGTTTTAATACGAGTTTCAATGTCATCAAGAGACAAAGTGTAAGAATCTTCAGCTCCAGGAGATCTATAAAATGCACAAAATTTACAATCGGTAATACAGACATTAGTGTAATTCAAAATTATATTATTTACAAAAGATGCTTTATTACCAAATTGTTTTTTTGTTAAATAACCAGATACCAATCCCATTAAATGAACATCATTAGATTCTAAAAGTCTCAGAATATCTTCAGGTCCAGGTCGGTTACCCTTAAGAGAATTTTCTAAAATATCTTTAATATCACTTTTTTGTATCTGTTCGGTAGTTTGACTCAATTAGCATTAATCCCATAAAATTTCTATTTAATTCTTGATAGAAAGTAGGGATTTAAAATAAATCAAGAATTCATGCTTAGTTTTAAATAATTCCAAGTGGTCATATGCACGTTATTTTTAAGTAGGGCAGCAGGATAAAAACAAAACATGGTATCAGCAAATGAAATTAGATTAAATCGAATTATGAGAAAAGGAAAAATGTTATGCATTCCAATGGATCATGGAATTTCAGAGGGACCTATGGAAGGTATCGAGGATCCATCTTCTACAATTTACAAATGTGAAGGTCACGGACTTACAAGTGTAATTATCAACAAAGGAATTCTCAAAGCATTACCAAAGCCACCAAAAATCGGAGTTTTAGTTCATTTTTCAAGTAGCACGTCATTATCATTATCACCTAATCGTAAAATGCTAACAGGTACAGTCAAAGAAGCACTTGCGTTAGGAGCGGACGGAGTTTCGCTTCACATCAATATTGGAGGTAAAGAAGAACCAGAAATGTTAGAGCAACTTGGAATGACAGCAGATCAATGTCACAGATGGGGAATGCCACTTTTGGCAATGATGTATCCAAGAGGAGAAAATATTCCAAATCCACATGATCCAGAAATCGTAGGACATGTTGCAAGAATTGGAGCAGAATGTGGTGCAGATATTGTTAAGACATTATACACAGGAGATATCGATTCATTTGCAAAAATTGTAAAAAGTACACCAGTACCAATTGTAATTGCAGGAGGTCCAAAAGCAAAAACAGATTTAGATATTCTTCAAATGACTGAAGATGCCATAACTGCAGGAGCAAAAGGAGTAACATATGGCAGAAATATCTTTGCCCATAAAGCACCTGAAAAGATGGTTGAAGCATTAGCTGAAATAATTTTTAAAAAAGGAACCGCAAAGGAAGCGATGAAAAGAATTGAATAAAACAAGAGAATTAATAATTTTACCAAAAGTAAATCAAGCAAAATTAGAAAAATTTTTACCTCAATTAGAAGAAGAGGGAATTAAAACAGTATATCTAGATCCAAAAAAATTAGGTAAGAAAAAAACAAAATTGAAAACAATTTCAACATCAAATTCTTCAAACTATGTGGTACTAGAAAAAGAAGGGGCAGTCAAACCCAAAGGGAAAAAAGTTGGAGTTAAATTTGAAGTATTGTCAAATACAGATATTGAAAATGTTTTATCAATATCAAAAAAAGGATTAGATTTTGTAATAATAGAGGTAAAAGATTGGAAAATAATTCCATTAGAAAATATAATTGCTAAACTACATAAAATACACACAAAGATTTTTGCAATTGCAAGAAACACTAAAGAGGTTAGAAAAATGTTTTCGATTTTAGAAGTAGGAGTGGATGGAGTGATTTTCAGCACGTCATCAATTAATGAAGTGAAAGAAGCAATGGTGTATTTAGGAACAAGAAGTTTTGAGATGAAACAAGCAAAAATTATTGAAATTAAAGAAGTCGGGGACGGAGAACGAGTGTGTGTAGATACAGCATCAATGTTACACAAAGGAGAAGGAATGTTGATTGGGAATAGATCAAATTTCTTATTTTTAGTTCATAATGAATCAGTAGGATCATCATTCACATCACCAAGACCTTTTAGAGTAAATGCAGGTGCAGTTCATTGTTATACACTATCACCAGATGGTACAACAAACTATCTATCAGAAGTAGAGACAGGATCAGAAGTATTAATTCTAAATTCCAAAGGAGAGGCAAGAAGAGCAACTGTAGGAAGAGCAAAAATTGAAAGAAGACCAATGTTAATGATAAAAGCTTCAATAGGGAACGAAATAGGAGGGATCATTGCACAAGATGCAGAGACCATCAGATTTGTCAAAGCAAATGGACAACTCGTATCAGTGACACATCTAAAAAAAGGAGATGTTGTCATGGCGCATTCAAAACCTGCAACAGGCAGACATTTTGGAATGGAAGTATCTGATGAATACATATTAGAAAAATGAAATACAAAACGTGCATATCAATTGGAGAGGACACACCAAAAAAAATAAGAACTAAATTAAAAGTTGCATTAAAAAAATCAGATTATGTTGAAATTAGATTAGATTTTTTGAAAAGTGAAGAAGTTCCAAAAACATTAGAAATAATAAAAAAAGATCTAAACAAAGTTGTTTGTACACTAAGACCAAAAACAGAAGGCGGTAAATTTACAGGAAATGAGAAAGAACGAATTTCAATAATAAAATTAATTGCAGAATATAATCCATTTTTACTAGACATAGAATTCAATACATTGAATAAAAATAAAGAACTGTTCAAATACCTAAAATCAACAAAAACTAAATTATTAGTTTCTTGGCACGATTTTAAAAAAACACCAAAAAATGCAGATTTAAAAAATAAAATTAAGCAAATGAGTAAATTTTCAAATAATGTAAAAATTGTGAGTACAGCAAAATCAACAGATGATTCAACTAGAATGCTAGAACTATACAAGAATAAAGGAAAAAACAATTTAATTTCATTTGCCATGGGAGATTTTGGCAGAATTTCCAGAATTCTATGCCTATATCTTGGAAGTCCATACACCTACGTATCACTAGGAAAGGCAATAGCTCCAGGACAATTTAGTGTGGATGAAGTTAAAAAAATAATCAATCTAAAATGAACTAAATAGAAAATTGAGAGTTTAAATCAATCATATTGTCCAATAAAATAAAATGGCAAAAAGATTTGCAGTGATTGGAGATCCAATTGATCACTCCCTATCTCCAAACATTCACAGTGCAGCGTTTAGAGAATTAAATTTAGACTCATCATACATAGGATATAGAATTCCAAAAGGAGAATTAGAAGGAGGTGTTGAAGGACTTAAAAAAATAAAAATAAATGGATTCAACATTACCATTCCGCATAAAATTGAAATGATGAAGTATTTAGATAAAATGGATGAATCATGCAGCATAATTGGTGCAGTCAACACAGTAGTAAATAATGAAGGCGTGTTGAAAGGTTACAATACAGACATGGATGGATTTTTGGAACCGCTTAAAAAAAGAAACATTGCAATACAAAATAGTAAAATTTTACTAATAGGAGCAGGGGGAGCTGCAAGAGCAATTGTTGCAGGAATTGCAAAGGAGAAAGCTGCAAGCATAGACATTGCAAATAGAACAATAGAAAAAGCAAATAATCTATTAGAATTTGCCACAAAACTAGGATTAAGTGCAAATGTTAAAAAAATAGAATCAATAGATACATCCACAGAAAATTACAACATAATCATCAATGCAACATCCATTGGCTTAAAAGATGAACCAAGTCCAATATCGTTTGAAGGAATAAATGAAAAAACAGTTGTTTATGACATTGTATACACACCAATGAATACGGATTTTATTAAAAAAGCAAAAATGAAAAACGCAATCATAATTTATGGATACGAAATGCTTCTCGGGCAGGCAATTAGGGCATTTGAAATTTGGCACGAGATGAAAGCACCATATAATGCAATGAAAAAATCATTGCTAGGAGGATTCTGATGGTAAAAGTAAAAGCTACGGTTCATGGAGCAGTTTCCATAGTTAGTGCAATTGCCAATAAAAAAGGAGCAACTCTAGGAATTGAGTTAAAAGTTGAGGTCACAATAGAAACATCAGAAGGTAAAGGAATAGAAATTCAATCAGAAAATAGAAGCCTAAGTTCACGCCTAATTAACAAAACAATTGAAAAAATTGTATCAAAAAAACATCTAGAAAAAAACAAGATGGTAATTACAATAAATTCAGAAATTCCAACAGGGTACGGGTTAAAAAGTTCAAGTGCAATATCATCAGCAATTGCATTGGCATGTGCAAAAATATTCAAACCGAAATTAACAGATAAGCAGATTTTAGTGGCAGGCGTAGACGCATCAATCGAATCCAAAGTAAGCATTACAGGTGCATATGATGATGCATGTTCGTGTTACTATGGAGGATTCAATGTAACAGATAATGGAAAAAGAAAAAGAGTAGATTTTGAAAGAGTACCGTCAAATTTAATCGCAGTTATTTTTATTCCAAAAAATAGAAAACGCGGAAATTTGAAAAAGTTAAAAATATTATCACCTATTTTTAACAACGCATGGGAATTAGCAAAAGGGAAAAAATATTGGGAATCGATGACAATCAACGGGTTAGCAACGTCAGCTATTTTAAATTCAGATCCTAAAATAATCATAGATTTAATTGAAAAGGGCGCATTAGCGGCATCAGTTTCAGGTAACGGTCCATCAATAGCTGCAATAGTTAAAAAAGATAATTTATCTAATGTCAAAAAAGTATTTGAGGCATTGGAAGGAAATGTAATTGTTTCAAAAGTAAATAACAAAAAGGCAGAAGTAAATGAACTGTAAAGTAGAGAAATCAACAATCAGAGGGGAGATTGCCTGTCCTTCAAACAAAAGCTACACACACAGAGGAATTTTTTTAGCATCGCTTGCAGGCAATAACAGCAAAATAGAGAATGTTCTACTATCAGCAGATACAAAAGCAACCATAGAAGCATGCAAAAAATTTGGAGCGATCATAGAAGTAGAGAAATCAACAATCATTGTAAAAGAATCAATAAAAATAGGCGCAAATGTACCTGAAATCAATACTGAAAATTCAGGAACGACAATTAGAATTGCAATAGGAATCGCCAGTTTATTTTCAGAAGAAATCACCCTAACAGGAGATGAGAGCATTCAGAAAAGACCAATGCAGCCACTGTTGGATGCATTATCAAGCATAGGGGCAAAATGTATTTCAATAGATGGAAAACCACCAATTAAAATCAAAGGCGAAATTGCAGGAGGAGAAATCACAATTCCAGGAAATCTATCCAGTCAGTTTATTTCATCACTATTAATTACTGCGCCTCTAACAAAAAAAGGAATTAGTTTAAACATAGAAGGTAATTTAGTTTCAAAACCATATCTAGATGCAACAGTTGCAACAATGAGAAAATTTGGAGTTTCAGTTCAAACATTAATCCCATATAAAAAATATAATGTGCTACCACAAATTTATAAAAATACTACATTCACAGTTCCAATTGATTTTTCAAGTTTAGCGTTAATTCTTTCATTCGCAGTACTTAATGGAGAAAACATAACAGTCAAAGGAAGTATGGGAAATTTACCACAGGGAGATGAAGCATTCATAGATTTTCTAGAACAGCTAGGTGTATCAATTATAATTGATGAAGATGAAATTAAAATTGAATCACCTGAAAAATTAAAAGGAGGAGTATTTGATTTAAGAAATTCGCCAGATCTTCTACCACCACTTGCAATATTATCTCTAATTTCATCAAATCCAATAGAAATTGTAAATGTAAAACATGCAAGATTAAAAGAAACAGATAGAATTGCCATCCTTGCAAGAGAATTACCAAAAATAGGAATCAATGTAGAAGAAAAAGAAGATGGTTTGATTTTAAAGTCCTCAGATAACCTAATAGGCGCAAAGCTAAATTCAGAAAATGATCATAGATTATTTATGGCATTTTGTATTGCTGGAACATATATTGGAAATTGTACGGTAACAGACTCAGAATCAGTAGAAGTGTCATATCCAAATTTTATAGAAGAAATGAACAGATTAGGCGCAAAAATTCAAAAATTATAAACAATTTTAGAAAAACTGGGTAAAAATATCAAAAATGAAATTCAGAGCCAATGAAAAATCACCGTATTCATTCACAGCAAAATATGTCAACAAAGGGTAATTTTTTCCAAAACCACGAGGAATTATAAACATCACCTAACATAGGTAGAGTGTTGCCGGGAAGTTCTATTGGCCAACGTCTTGTCTTAACAAGTTTTGGTGAAAGTCATGGAAGATCAATTGGATCAGTATTGGACGGATGTCCTGCAGGATTAGAAATAGACGAAAAAGAAATACAGACGATGTTAGACCTAAGAAAGCCAGGTCAAAATTTAATTTCGACACAAAGAAAAGAAGGCGATATTGTAGAAATAGTATCAGGGGTTTTCAGGGGTTTTACAACAGGAGCACCAATTACAATGTTAATTTGGAATTCAGATCAAAAATCAAAAGATTATGAAAATTTAAAAACAAAATTAAGACCAGGTCATTCAGACTACCCCGCAATGATGAAGTACAATCAGTTTAATGATCATCGAGGAGGAGGAAGATTTTCAGGAAGACTAACTGCAACACATGTAATGGGAGGTGCGATTGCAAGAAAGTTGCTTAAAGTTACATTAGGAATAAAAATAAATTCATTCACATCACAAATTGGAAAAATAAAGATGGAAAAGGAATTTAATGAAAAAATGTCAAAATTAATTTATAAAAATGAAGTAAGATGTCCAGAAGAAAAAACAGCTGAAAAAATGAGAGAATCAATTTTAGATGCAAGAAAGAAAGGAGACTCCCTAGGAGGAATAGTGGAATCAATTACAACAAATGTACCAGTAGGACTAGGCGAACCAATTTTTAGTTCATTAGAATCAGATTTGAGTAAAGCAATTTTTTCAATTCCATCTGTAAAAGGAGTGGAATTTGGTTCAGGATTTAGAGGTTCAGAATTATTTGGTTCAGAAAATAATGATTTGTACACAATGAAGAAAGGGAAAATCGTAACAAAAACAAATAACTCTGGAGGAATATTAGGAGGAATTTCAAACGGTATGCCAATTACAATGAGAGTTGCATTCAAACCCGTGTCATCAATCGCTCAAAAACAGAGTACCGTAGATATTAAAAATAAAAAAGATGCAATACTTCAAGTGAAAGGAAGACATGATCCATGCGTAGTACCAAGAGCAGCACCAGTAGTAGATTCACTAGTTGCTCTAACAATAGCAGATCATGCACTTATCACAGGCGCAATAAAACCCAGTTTATAAAAAAATGTCAGATATTAACGATCTTAGAAACAAAATGGATGCAGTTACAGTAGAAATGATCAGTTTGCTAAAAACCAGAACAAATATTGCAAAAGAAATTGGCGAAGTTAAAAAAAATATTGGAAAGAGTGTTTCAGATGAAGAACGCGAGGATAACTTACGTGGGAAGATATTACAATTATCCAAGGAAATAGGATTAGATGAAACATTAGCATCAAAGTTTTTAAATTTTTTACTAAACGAGTCAATAAGAGTGCAATCAGAAAATAAACAAACACATCTTTCTATTTTCTTAAAAGCAAAATCGCTTGAACAAGAAGGACAAAAAATAATACACATGGAAGTGGGGGAACCAGATTTCTCACCACCAGAAATTGTTAAAAAATCACTATCAGAAGTTTTTGATAAAGGGTTTATCAAATACGGACAAGCAAAAGGAATGCCAATTTTCAGAGAAGCACTTGCAAAATATGTTTCAAAAAAATTCAACGTAGGGGTCACACATGAAAATATCATAGTGAGTCCAGGTGCAAGATTTTCAATTTATTCAGCAATCAGTACACTACTAAATCCAGGGGATGAAATGATAGTGATTGAACCAGCATGGCCAGCATACAAAGATTGTGCATTAAATGCAGGAATCAAAGTAAGAACAATAAACACGAAATTAGAAGAAAAATGGGAACCATCGATTGAGCAGATTAAAAATATAATTAATCCAAATACAAAAATGATTGTTTTGAATTATCCAAATAATCCAACAGGTAAAATCTTACCAGAAAAATTACAAGACAGCATTATGGAATTAGCAAAAGAAAATAATTTGTATGTGTTAAGTGATGAAATTTATTCACAATATGCAAAAATTAATTGGAAAAGCATTCTAAGTTACAATTATGAAAAAAGTATCGTCACACAATCATTTTCAAAATCACACGCCATGACAGGGTTTAGAGTAGGGTACGGAATAGCATCCAAACAAATCATAGAAAAAATGGCAAAATTAGAAGCACTTTGCTTAACAAATGTTTCAGAACCAATCCAATATGTTGCAATGAAAGCATTAGATGCAGATACATCAAATAATTCCAAAAAAGTGCAAAAAAGACTAGATATGTTATCAGACAAAGCAAAAGAAATGGGACTAGAGTTCATAATTCCTGATGGAGCAATGTATATTTTTGCAAAAATTAATCAAGAAGGCTTTGACGGAGTGGAATTTGCCAATAATTCACTAGAAAAAGGAATAGCAGTAGCACCAGGGGAAGGATTTGGGAACTACAAGGGGTTTATCAGAATATCGGCATGTCAAGATGAAAAAACACTAATGAAAGGAATGCATATACTAGGTAACATCATGAGTGAAAAACAGTGAAACAATTAACAGTTATCGGTGCAGGGGGGCAAATGGGACAATGGTTTACAAATTATTTTTCGGGTTCAGAATACCAAGTAACGGGATATGATTCAGAAAGCAACGATTTTGGAAAAAATGTAATAGTATCAGAATCACTAGTAGGTGCAATTTTGAAAGCAGATTATGTCATTCTATGCACACCAACAAAAAGAACTCCAGAAATAATTAGATTAATTGCAAAAGAAATGAAAAGAGGGACGTATCTTATCGAAATCTCATCAGAAAAATCTAAAGTTGTATCATCATTATCAAAAATGCCAGACAAAATTAATCCAATTTGCATCCATCCTATGTTTGGTCCAGGAATAAAAACAGTCAAAAACCAAAATATCATCTCAGTTCCAATTAAAGATGCTAAAAAAGAATTAACAGTCGCAAAAGAATTGTTCGAGGGAGCAAATTTCGTTACAATAGATGCAATCGAACATGATAAAAAAATTGCAATAATTTTAGGATTAACGCATTTAATGAATTTGGTTTTTGCAAACATAATATCAAAAGATGAAAAATCATTACTGACAGAAAAAATGTCAGGTACAACATTCAGAGTGCAAAAGGTATTGGCAGAAAGCATAATGACAGAAACTCCAGAATTAATTGAAACTATAATTGCAAATCCAGAAATTAGAAGGGTTGCAGAAGAGCTCTGGAAAGACGTAGGCAGATTACTAACATCAGTTCAAGAATCAAAAACAGAGGAAGTAATTGAATATGTTAAAAATTGCCAAGAGAGACTGTCTAAACACTCAGATCTTAATGAGTCATATAAAAAACTCACAAAGATGGCAAAAACTATTGAAAAATAGATAAACGGGATTCAACAAAAATAGTTATACATATTTTATTAAAAATAATAATAAATTATTAATTCTAAAAAGAAGTGAAAAAGTAATAACAACGAATGGATTATGTTGAGGAGTTAACGGAATTATCCAGGATGAGAATCCAGCAAATAGAATAAAAATTGAATTTTTTGAGAAAATCGTAACGATAGAAGATGAAATTAAAATTCTCAAACCCATAGAGAAAATAAAAATTTCTTTAGCAGAGTATGAAAATCATGAGTGGAGAATATTTCCATGTTTATTTGAAACAAAACAAACAGAGATTAGATTGAATTGAGAAAATTCAAAATTCAGATGGATTAGCGTAAATGAATTAAAAAATCATGAAACAGTGGACGGACTAGATAAATTACTATTCAGTTTGTTGTAAATTTTCATTTTCTTGGCCATATTTTTTTTGTTGAGGTAACATCATGTAAACACATGCACCTCCACACATAGTACAAGGCACATTATTTCCAAGATGTTGTCCAGTTCTATTGTGAATTTTTGCAGCTGCTTCAGGATCTATAGATAAAGCAAGTTGTTTTTCCCAATCCAATGTGCGTCTAGCTTCAGTCATTTCCATATCCCATTTAATGGCCTTATCACGCATTTTTACAAGATCACCAGCATGAGCTGCAATTCTATAAGCAATCAATCCAGCTTTAACCTCTTCAGCATTAGGTAACGCCAAATGTTCAGATGGCGTTAGATAACACAAAAGATCTACACCTTCACTTGCTGAAACTGCAGCGCCAATAGCACTTGCAATATGATCATGTCCAGAAGCAACATCAGTAACTAAAGGACCAAGAACATAGTAAGGGACATCACCGATAAGGGATTTAGCTAATCTGACATTTGCAGCTACTTCATTCAATGGAACATGGCCAGGTCCTTCAACCATAACTTGAATATCTTGTTCATGAGCCCTTTTTGTTAATCGAGAAATATTGATCATTTCCTGTACCTGTAATTCATCATGGGAATCTAAAATTGAACCAGGTCTTAATGCATCACCAAGACTAAAGGTTACATCATATTTTTTGGCAATTTCCATCATGTAATCATAATGAGTAATGTATGGATTTTCTTTATCATGTTTTAACATCCAAGCAGCAGTTATTGTACCACCTTTGCTCACAACTCCACCATATCGTTGAACTTTTAAGATTCGTTTTGCAATATCTTTTGTAATTCCAGAGTGAATAGTGGTATAATCAACGCCATCTTTTGCATTATTTTCAAATGCTTTGATGTAATCATCTTCTGTTAAATTCAAAGGGTTTTTGTGAACTTCAACACCGTAGTTGTAAGCTTCGTAAATTGGGACAGTGCCAAAAGTAATTGGGGCATTGTCCATCAGTGTTTGACGTATTTTTTTAACATCACCACCATCACTAAGGTCCATCATAGTATCTGCATGGTATTTTACTGCAACTTTAGCCTTCTCAATTTCCTCATCTAAATTTACATTCAAAGTGGAAGTTCCAATATTGACATTAACTTTAGTTTTCATTCCCTTGCCAATTCCAACATTATGAATTTTTTGCGGTCTTACATTATTGCTAGGGATAATTATCGAACCCTTTGCAATTTTTGGGATCAACCAATCGAGTGAAACGTCTTCATCTTTTGCAACTTGCTTCATTTCATCAGTTGCCACACCTCTTCGAGCAGAAGTCATTTGAGTTCCCATAATACTGTGTACTCATTTACCTGATTTAAACAATCGTGAAATTAATTTAAAAGTTGGATCGTATAGAAGTTAGCACTATATTAATAAAATAATAAGTCGCATATTTTTAAAAAATAATATCTCATATGAAACAATTAGAGAATGCATTCATCAAGGAAGAGAATTTTACAGCATGGAAGATAAATTTTGTTCCAATGATTACATCATACAGCCCTCAACATAATAGGATTAAATTAAATTAAATTTTTTTTCTAAAATTAATTTTTCAGATCTTATTTTAGAAATTCTTTGTAAAATAGGCTCAACAATACGTTCAGAGTCAGGAGAATTTAAAAAATTTTGCCTGATCTCAAAAACTCGTTCAATTAATTCAATTTCGGCAGAAGCTAAAGATTTGTAAGTACTAAATTCAAAATTTTCAGATGCAAAATGGTCATCTTCAGAAGAGGCCATCATCTAGGAGGGCTCCAACTTTCTTCCATATCATCATCAATATTTTCAGAAATAAAATATTTTTTTTCGCATTTAAAACATTGCCAAAGAAACTTACCATCTTTTTTTTCTTGGTATTGCATAGGAAGTAAACAATTAGTACATTGCAGTTGATCAGGAACAGAGTCATCAGCCATAGGAATTTTACTCATACGACAAAAAAGTTAGTCAAGTATAAAATAGATAGTACGGTTTTTAAATTTTAAAAAAATAAAGGAAAAATAGATTAGTGTTAGAAATTAGTAAATGATGTGAATTTATTATCAATAGGAGGCTCAGATCCATCATCAGGAGCAGGAATTCAAAGTGATATCAAGACGTTTTCAGTATTTGACGTTCATGCATTTACTGTAATTACAGCGATAACAGGACAAAACACATCAAATTTTGGCACAGTAGAACCAGTATCAAAAAAAATGCTAGAAAATCAATTGGAATCAATAATTTCAGATTTTAAAATTGACGGAATAAAAATTGGAATGGTATACAATTCAGAAATCATCAAAACAGTATATCAGTATTTAAAAAAATTGAAAATACCAATCGTAGTAGATCCAGTAATTAGATCAACTACAGGAGGAATGCTCATAAAAAAATCAGCAATAGATGACTTTAAAAAATTCATCATACCACTTGCAACAGTAATCACTCCGAATAAATTTGAGGCAGAAATTTTAGCAGAAATTAAAATTAATTCAAAAAATACACCTGAAAAAATTGCCAAAATAATACAGTCAATGGGGGCAAAAAATGTGGTAATTACAGGCGTAGAAACAAAAAAGGAACAGGTAGTAGATTTCGTACTAGAAAAAAATGAAAAATATTACATCGCGGATAAAAAAATTTTAAAAATAAATCGCGGTAGTGGATGCATTCATTCAGCAGCAGTATTGTATGCAATTATAAAAAATAAAAATGTAAAAGAATCGTTAAAATTTGCGAAAAAAATTACACTGAATTCAATTAAAAATTCTAAAAAAATAGGTAAAGGAATTGTAATTACAAATGTAGGTACATATGATGAAACAAAAATAAAATTATCGAATGCAATAAATGAATTTACTAAAATAAAAAATATTTATAAAAATATTCCAGAATGTCAAACAAATTTTGTGTATTCAAAAGAAAATCCAAAATCAATCAAAGAGATACTGGGAATTTCTGGAAGAATAGTCAAAGCAGGAAAAGACGTAATTGTTGCAGGAGATTTATCATATGGGGGTTCAAAACACGTTGCGACTGCACTATTAACAGTTAATAAAAAATATCCAAAAATTCATTCTGCAATAAATTTAAAATATAAAAAAGAAACAATATCTAAAATTAAAAAATCTAAATTGGCGACATATGATTATGATAGAAGTAAGGAGCCGCAGAATGTAAAAAGTAAAGGTTCGACCATAGAATGGGGGATTAAAACATCAATTAAAGATTCAAAAAAATCTCCAGATTTTATTCATCATAAAGGTGATTTTGGAAAAGAGCCAATGGTCATAGTGTTTGGTGAAACACCAGACATAGTCATAAAAAAAATTATGAAAATTATTTAGAAAAAAAAGATAAATCTATCCTTGAACATAAATACTCAAATTTGAAATAAAGTTTGTGAAAGCGGTAATTCTTGCTGGAGGATTAGGAACAAGACTAAGACCATTGACAGACAATAAGCCCAAACCGATGTTACCAGTAGGGGAAAAACCAATTTTAGAGCACCTTGTAAATTGGGCAAAAAATAATGGAATTAAATCAATAGTTCTGTGTGTAAGTTATCTTAGAAAATCAATTGAAGACTATTTTCAAGATGGAAAGAAATTTGGAATCAAAATAGAGTACGCAGTATCAAGTAGTCAATTAGCTACAGCAGGACAGCTTAAAACGGCACAAGAATTTATCGACGAGGATTTTGTTTGTTTGTATGGCGATTCAATTTTTAATTTTAGTCTAAGGAACATGATGAAGCAGCATTCATCTAAAAAAGCATTCATCACAATGAGTCTAAATGAATATAAAACAAATTTACAATACGGGGTAATTGAAACTTCTAAAAATGGAAGAGTATTAAGCTGGAATGAAAAACCAGAAATTAAAGCTAACATAAACATGGGATGTTACATTATGAATCCAAAAGTTTTCAGTTTAATTCCAAAAAATAAATCGTATGGAATGGACGATGTGATTAAAAAAGCAATGAAAAGAAAAGAAAAAGTGAACAGTTTCATTACAAAAAAAGGATTTATGGATATTGGAAATAAGGAATCATACAAACAAGCATGTGAAGAATACAATAAAAAAATAGGTAAAATTTAGAAATGGTTGATGTGATTATAAGAGAACTAGAAGAAAAAGATTTTAAAAATGGATTTCTTACCACGTTGGATGTTTTACGAGAAACTAGTGGTATAAGTGAGGATAAAGCATTAGAAATTTTTAAGAAAATAAAATTAAATCCAGAACACGTCATAATTGTTGCAGAAATTGAAGGCAGGGTGATTGGTTCCGCAACGCTTCTAATTGAACCTAAATTTATTCACCAGGGAGGAATTGTAGGACACATAGAGGATGTTGTCGTAGACAGAAAATTCCAGGGCAAAAAAATTGGGGAAAAAATCATAACCCATGTGTTAGAACTTGCAAAAAATCATGGGTGCTATAAGACAATTCTAGATTGTTCAGATAGCGTTAAACCATTTTATGAAAAATTGGGATTTAAGCACAATTCAAATGAACTAAGATTCGATCACATCTAGAAAAATCGTTTCTTTGGATGTTTTTTTCTTTTTAGAATTAAAGATGAACCAACAGCCATTACAGGTGCGGATAATGCCATAAATAATAATGGGACAAATACCACCGCATTAGTAACATAAACCTCAGGAAAAGAATCAATCATAGAATACGCAATGATGTTACCGGCCAGTAAAATTATCCCTCCAGCAATAATTAAAGTTCCAATTTGTTTTGAACCATAATTCCTAGACATGATAAAAGCAACTGCAGCTAAAATTCCAGCAGGGGCAGCACCAATTGAAACAAATTGAATTAATTTTGGATCAGGTTGAAAACCTTGTGCAACTACAGAATCCAAAGGAACAGTCATCATAAAATAATAAACAGAAATCATCTCACCAGCAAACATTGTAAAAAGACCAACACTAGTAACTGCAAGCCACTTGTCAATTGCCATGTTGTGAACTAGTTATAGTTGATAAATAAACCATTCAGAAAATCAAATAATGCCAACAAGGTTAGCTAATTCTTTTCTGCATGCGGCCCCAAGTTTTTCAGCTGCATCTTCAGGAGATATATCATTTAAGAAAACCCCATATCCACGTTCTAATCCAGACCAAGGTTTAGTAATTGGATAAATTTCAATATGCCAGTGAATTTGACGAGTGTTTTTCTTTTCAGGTGAAAGGTGAAAAGCAAAATTGTAAGAAACACCTTTAACAGTATTAGATAATCCACCCAAAGTTGCGCGTAAAATTAGAGCCAAATCATTAATTTCTTTTTGACTAATTTTTGAAAAACTGGTACTGTGTTTTTTTGGAGAAATCCAAAATTCATAAGGATGTGACGGGGCCCAAGGAGAAAAAGCAATGAAACCATCAGTCTGAAGAATTTGCCGCGGTCCACTGAGTTCTTCATTTATAGTCTGACACATATGACAGACTCCTTTTTCATTCAAAATTTTATGGGTAGCTTCAGCCTCAGATTCTATAACAGGAGGAATAGTTGAAAAAGTCAGGATGTTCAAATGAGGATGAGGGTTAGTATTTCCAGCTAATTCGCCGCTATCACCATAGATTGAAACGTATGTTACACTTTTTTGAGTATAAAGCCACCTTAACCTATCTTGAACAACAACTAAGACATTCGACCATTGTTCTGGAAGAATTGTTGCAAATGTATCTTTAGAGTTAGGGGATGCAACAATTACATAATGATAGCCATATGCAGGTTCACTGTAAAACGGTTTATCACTGTAAGAATTTTCAGTTTCAATTGAAACAATAGGATTTTTACTTTCAAAAACACGAATAGACCAATCTTTAACATAATCACCTTCGTTATCTTGAAGACGCTGCAATACACCATCTTTTTCAACAAGAGATAAAACAGATGGATTTGTCATGGACTCGTTACCAGGAGCAAAAGGAGATTTTTTAGGATCAATAACTTTGTCAATTTTTTTTGAAACAATCATGAAACGTTCAGAAACATAATCCTTACGCATATCACCCATAATGGTAATTCAATGTGATTGTATCTTAAAACGTTTTCTTAAATTAAATTAAAAAAATAGAAAAATCCAAAAAGATTTACGGTAAAATTTATTTTTAAAATTAAAGTTTGAAAAAAAAATAAAATGATCGCAAATACATTGTAAGATTTAAAACAGAGATCAAAAATTTAGTTAACAGGGTTTTAGATGGACAATTCTAAAGTACAGATAATTTACGTTCTCTTAGATGGGGTAGGAGATCTTCCACATCCAGATTTAGATGGAAAAACACCATTAGAAGCTGCAAAAACACCCACATTGGACAAAATTGCAAGTAACGGAGTAATTGGTGAAGTAATTTCAGTAGGAAAAGGGATAGCTCCAGAATCAGATATTGCAGTTTTCAATATGCTAGGTTACAAATTTGAGCATGAAGATTATGCAGGCAGGG
>Ga0233434_1000231_pt1 | contig 70420 bp, 68 predicted proteins | sample SI_122_August201_4_FD_182738 | JGI IMG/M metagenome (GOLD analysis project Ga0233434, IMG submission 182738) | Seawater microbial communities from Saanich Inlet, British Columbia, Canada - SI_122_August2016_120_MG | ecosystem: Environmental > Aquatic > Marine > Inlet | place: Canada: British...
AGGGAGTGATGATTTAAGGAATTCACCATCACAAAAACTAATAGAACTTCTAAAAGCTACTGGAGCACAAGTAAAGACACATGATCCTTTTGTTAATGGAACTTCATCATTAAGTGAAGTTTTGGAAGATTCAGAAATAATCGTAGTAGCAACAAATCATGATGAATTCAAAAAAATAGCAGATAAAATAGAAAACTCAAAAGCGAAAATAATTTACGACGTATGGGGAATGTACAACAAAGAAAAATTGCCTTCTTTGAAATATCTCAGATTAGGAACAAGTTAAATAATTTTTGGTTCAGGTAATGGAACTATGATTTTACCTTGATAACCATCTTTTTTGATTTTAGAAACTATACTATCACTTAAATGCCAAGATAGTAATAAAGCAAAATCAGGTTGTTCTTGAACAAGTTTTTCATCATCAACAACTTCAATATGAGAACCAGGAGTATATTTCCCAATTTTTAAGGAACTTTTTTCTGCAACATAATCTAGAACGGTATTATCGATATTACAAAAATTCAAAATAGTGGATGAACGCGCGGGTGCACTAATACCTACAATTGTGTTTCCAGATAATTTAGTATTTTTTAATAAATTATTAAGATTTTTTTTATTTTTATATACACGACTAGCAAATTCTTCATAGGTAGCAAGTGACAAAAGTTGTAATTTGTCTTCTGTATCAAGTATATGTTGAATATTTTGTGTTTTTGAATATTTTCCTTTAAAAGATGCATAAACCCGAATTGAACCTCCATGAGATGAAATTTTTTCACAATCAAAAACTTCCATATCATATATCTCAAATAATTTAATCAATGATCTTAAACTGTAATATCTCAAATGTTCATGATAAATTGTATCATATTCTAATTTTTCAATAATATCACCTAGATATTGAGATTCAGATACAAACACTCCATTTTCATGTAATAATAATTTGATTCCATTCATTATAGAATCAAGATCTTTGATATGAGCAAACGCATTTGTAATAGTAATTATTTTTGCTTGGCCATGATTTTTGAGGATATTTTTTGCCACAGATTCATTAAAAAATTCTTTAACTGTTTGAATTCCATTTTCTTTAGCAATATCTGCTATGTTAGAAGGCTCTATTCCTAGAACTTGTAATCCAAAATTTTGAAAAAAACTTAACAAAGTTCCATCATTTGAAGCAATATCAATAACTAAATCATTTTTGTTAGGAGAAAATTTCTCTACTAAGGTTTTGGCAAAATTGGATAAATGATTCTTAAATGCAGTACTAACACCGGATGTATATAGATAATTTTTAAACATGACATTAGGATCTACTGCATCACCCAATTGTACAAGACCACAATCATTACAAAAATACACTTCAAGTGGAAAAGTTGCTTGTTTAGACAATAGATCATCTTTTGAAACAAAATTTAGAGGAGGTGGATGATTTCCCAAATCTAAAAATTTTGATAATTTTTCATTAGAACAAATATAGCAATTCATGATTAGTCAACTTAAAATTGTTTTATAAATTAACCACAGATTAATTATGAAATTACTTGTACTTGGGGGAAGCGGTCTAGTTGGAAATTCGATACTAAAAATGAATGATAATAGGTTTGAAATTATCACTACATTCAATCAAAATAAAATTAAAATTCCAAAAATTTCTTCGTTTCAATGTTCATTACCACAAGATTTTACTAGATTAGAAGAAGTCATCAGAAAAGAGAAACCAGATGTTTTAGTTAATGCTATTGGATATTCAAACCTAGATTTTTGTGAATCAAATAAAGAAAAAGCTCATTTACTTCATGTCAAAATTTCTGAAAAAATATCAAATATTACAGAAAAATCAAATACAAAAATAATTTTCTTGTCGTCAGATTATGTTTTTGATGGTTTAAAAGGCAATTATCAAGAAACAGATATTCCCAATCCTATAAACTATTATGGACAGACAAAAGTTAAAGCTGAAGAAATTATTTTAAAAAATAAAAATAATTCTGTTTTAAGAACATCAGTAATTTATGATTGGGGTATCAGAGTACGATTTTTTAATTATGTAATAGAAAATTTAAAAAATCAAAGAAAAATTAAAGTCACAAATGATATTTTTAATAGTGTAACATTGATTGATAATTTAATTAAGGCAATTTTTTCAGTTATAGAAAAAGATGAAAAAGGAATTTTCCATGTTGTTGATTCTACTTGTGCAAGTAGATTTGATTTTGCCAAATGCATATCTAAAGTATTTAATTTTGATGAGAAATTAATACAAGAAATTTCTATAAATAACATAGATGTGATTGCAAAAAGACCAAAAAATGCATGTCTTGATAATTCTAAAGCAAAAAAAGATCTAGGTATAAAATTTGGCACATTGGAAGATGGGATAAGACGGATTTTAGCAAAATCAAATCAAAAATGATTAAAAAATAACATAGTATATTCTCACAAAGGATTTATTTTGCCAAAGAATTGTGTCTGATTAGAGGTAATTATTTGGCAAAGATTCTTGTGACTGGAGGGGCAGGGTTTCTGGGTAGTAATCTGGTCAAAGAACTAATAAAAAAAGAAAATGAGATAATTATTTTTGATAATGGTTTTAGACAAGAATTTAACAATATTCAGGGAATTGAAAATTCAGTTTCTTTGATTAAAGGAGATATATCTAAGAAGGAAGATTGGGATAAAATTCCTAAGGATATCGATGTTGCATATCACTTAGCTGCAATAAATGGAACCAAGTTCTTTTACGAAATTCCTCAAAAAGTATTGGAGATAAACATTCAAGGAACCTTCAATTTTGTTAAATGGTTAAGAGATTCACAAGTAAAAAGAATTTTCTTTACATCTTCATCAGAAGCCTACGGATTTCCAAAAGTTTTTCCAACTCCTGAAACAGAAGAATTGAGCATACCAGATCCTACAAATCCTCGTTTTTCTTATTCATCAAGTAAAATATTAGGAGAAATTATTACGATCAATTTTGCTAAAGAATTAGGCATAGACTACAGCATAGGTAGAATACATAATGCATACGGACCTCAAATGGGATTTGAGCATGTTATGCCAGAATTCATCAAGAGATGTGTATTAAATGAACCATTCACAGTTCAAGGAGATGGAACAGAATCCAGATGCTTTTGTTATGTTACAGATATTGTAAATGCAATTTTAACAATTACAGAAAAGAATGAAGGTAGAAATGAAATTTTTAATATTGGGAATCCTCATGAGACAACAATTAATGAATTAATTAGCATCTTAGGAGAAATTCAGGGAAAGAAAATAATTCCAGAATACAAAGATTTCAATAAACCAGGCACGAAAAGAAGAGTTCCAGACATTACAAAATTGAAAAAGATAGGATATTTACCAGCAGTTACATTAGAAGAAGGATTAAAAAAAACATATGAATGGTATTCAGATTACTATAGAAACAAAAATCATAAGTGAAGAAAGAGGGAATAAATAAAATGAATGTATTATTTTTAAATTTTGGACTTTCAGGATTTGCAGGAGATGCAGTTCAACCTGCATTAATTGCAAAAGGATTGATGGGATTAGGCCATAAAGTAGTCTTTGCGGTGCCTGATGGAGATGCATATTTTTTTGACAAATCTAAAAGTGAGAGTTACAAACCAATACGTAAAAAGCTATTAGATGCAAAGGGGGAATATATTGAGATTAATGGTATTTCAATATTACCAATTCACTGCACTTCAGAAAAATTGGGATATTATTGTCCAGATGCAAAAAAAATTGCTAAGAAAATTTTACCAGAGTTTGATGTAATTTATTGTTTAAATTGGTATTATCATCTTGCAATGTCTTTTTCTAAAATTGCACATGAACTCAAAATACCATTTATAATTGCAGCAATGGCAGCATTTGAAAAACCAGCACATAGTCTAAAAAGTTCAAGAAAAAAAATACTAGATTTAATGTATACAAAAAAATTGTTTAAAAATGCAGGTGGATTTCATTCTGTTGGAGATTTAGAAACTGAAACATATACTAAGTTAGGAGCAGAAACAGAGAGGATTTTTAGAATTGATCATGGAATTTTACCAGAAAATTTTCAGATTAAAAATAGAACAGGAATACTAGAAAAAAATGGAATAGATATATCAAAACAATCGTATTTGTACAACGTAGGAAGAATAGATCCCAAAAAAGGAATAGAATTGTTGTTAGAATCATTTGCAAAAATTTCAAAGAATCATAAAAATTTATTATTAGTTATTACTGGTACTGGAATCAAAAAATATGTAGATGAAATGAAGGAATTGGCAAAAAAATTAGAAATTAACAATATTGTAAAATTTACAGGGTTTGTTTCAGAAGATGCAAAATTAGAGTTATTTGAATCCGCTAAATTACACGTGGTAACATCACATAGCGATGTTCATACAACAACAGCAATTGAGTCACTAGCTATGGGAGTACCAGTAATTATAACTAAAGCCAGTGATTTCCCAGAAATAGACGAATACAAAGCAGGCATGACAGTTAATTCGGATTCAGATTCAGTATGCAGAGCTGTGGAGGAATTACTTAATGACAAAGAAAAATTAGAAGGATATTCAAAAAATGCTAAAAAATTGAGTGATGAAAAGTTCTTGTTAAAAAATAAGATTAAAGAATATGAGAGTATGTTTAAAGATGTTATAGAAGAATATAGGAAAAGAAAGTAGAATACGTCGTAACACATATGGTGTTAAATATTTAATGTACAAAATTTATGATTTCATTATCCATTGCATGTTTAAGAAGAAAAACATCAGATCAGAATACGATAGTCATATTTTAACTCAAAAAGAATCATGAACGGAGGTGACGTATCTAATTTATAATACAGAGATATAGAAAATTTTGTTAGTTTTGAAGAAAAACACATGTAGGTTATGTAAAAGTACAAAATTAAATAGATTTTTGGATCTTGGATATTCACCAATTTCTGATCAAATTCTAACAGTAGACCAATTGGAAGAAGCGGAGGCATCATATCCAATTACAGTAGAAAGCTGTAATGAATGTGGATTTTGTCAATTAGGACACATTGTACCTCCAGAGTTAATGTATAATGAAAATTATTCATATGATGGTTCAGCAACTAAAACGTTAAGAGAACACCATATTGCAATGGCAAATCAAATAGTAGATCGTTTCAAATTAAAAGAAAAATCTGTTGTGATGGATATTGGAAGTAATGCAGGTATATTACTATCTGGTTTTCGAGACAGAGGAATAACAGTGTTAGGAATTGATCCTTCAGTTAATGTTGCAAATATTGCACGCAGTAAAGGAATTAAAGTGATTGGGGAATTTTTTTCAAGCACATTAGCTCAAAAAATCAAAAAAGAATTTGGAGAAGTATCAGTAATTACTGGAACAAATGTATTTGCACATATAGATGATCTTGATGATTTCTTCAAAGCTGCAGATACTCTATTAGATAATGATGGAATAATAGTAATTGAAGCACCATATTTGATTACATTATTAGATAATTTAGAATATGATACAATTTATCATGAACATTTGTCTTACATTTCTTTGAAACCTTTGAATACATTTTGTAAGAAATTAAAAATGGATGTTTTTGATATGGAGTTTAATGAAATTCATGGTGGATCAGTTAGACTCTTTATTGGAAGAGAAGGAATAAGAAATATTTCAGAAAATATAGAAAAATTTTTGAAATTAGAAGAAGAGAAACAGATCTATAATAATGAAAGATTAAAGAAATTTTCTAATGACGTTAAAGCACAAAAAAGAGAATTAAATATTTTATTATGGAAACTTAAAAGCGAAGGAAAGAAAATTGTGGGCATTAGTGCACCAGCTAAAGGAAATGCACTAACAAATTATTGTAAAATTGGAACTGATTTGTTAGATTACATAACAGAAAAGAATCCTTTGAAAATTGGAAAATATACTCCAGGTATGCATATTCCTATTTCATCTGATGATAAATTATTAGAAGATAAACCAGATTATGGGTTAATTTTAGCATGGAATTTTGCAGAAGAAATCATCAAAAATAATGAACAGTTTAGGAAGAATGGTGGTAAATTCATCATACCCATACCACATCCAAAAATTGTTTAATTTTTAATTTTAATTAATTTTTTTTGTGATGCAGATTTTCTAGCACAATCCATGATAAATGCTTGTTTAAGAATATCATTTTCATAATTTAGTTTATGTATATTTGAGATACAATTAGAAAAATCATCAATCATTAATTGAAATTGATCTGATGGACGAATAATAGATCTTTTTGTAGTTTTATCAGTAGAGAAGGAGAGTTTTCCAGATTGATGTTTATGTAAATTAAATGCTTTTTCCACGTTTATCAGTCCACGTTTACCCCATATTTCATAACAGGATTGAAATGAATTAGAATATCCAAAAAAACCAGTTGCAGTTTTATCGTCTTTAAATGTCATGTAGATGCTACCCTGAACATCAATTTTGTGTTTTTTATCATATGTCAGATTACACAAGACAGATGTAGGAACATCTTGAAATACAATATTGCTTATTTTAATCACATAGCAAGCAACATCATTTAGAATTCCACCACCTAATTTCTTCTGTAACCTAAAATTTTTATCAGATTTACATAAATTAAAACCAAATTTTGCATCAAGGAAGAAAGGAAATCCAATTTTATTATGTTTTAGATAATTCATTACCATTTTATGTTGAGGATGATATAAGAAAGAAAAATTTTCCATAATTCTGACATTATTTTTTTTACATTCATTGATCATTTTTTTTGCAGAAACAAGAGATGTTGAAATGGATTTCTCACAGATGATATGTTTTTTTGATTTGGCTGCTAAAATAACCCATTTTTCATGAAGAGATGGGGGAAGGGAGATATAAACAGCATCTACATTTGTGTTGGATAAAACATCTTCATAAGTTCCAAAAGATTTACAGTGAAATTTTTTTGAGTATGATTTTCTTTTTTGTTCAGATCTACTTCCAATAAACTCAAGACTGGCTTTTTTTGATTTTAGTAACGCAGGAAGAAATGAATTGTTTGCAACAGTTGAACAACCTAAAATACCAAATCTAACTACTTTGGACATATTATATGAAATAAAGGAATAGTAATATCTCTTATTACAAACATTGTTTAAGTTAGAGAAAAAGAATCAATATCATCAACTCTAAATGTATCTTCTTCATAACCCATATTAGCTCGACTTTTAGAAGTAAAAATGATACATTCGGAATCCTCTATAGACATTAAAGAATGATAATGAAGTGAAGGGATCAATATCATATCAAATGGATGCAACACATATTTTTCAATAGAAGATTGTGGATCCTTAAGATTTTTAATAGAAATTTCCATTATTCCCTTTAAAACTAATGTATATTGTTTTTGTTGTTTATGAAAATGTTTACCTCTAATAGAATTTTTTTTTGAAATTAGATATCCAGAGTGATGAATGGTGTCATCAGATAAAAAATCCCAAATTGAACCTCGTTCATCCTCAAACGCAGGTTTTAATTTTATTATTTCCATAAAATCTTCAAATAGAATCCATTTTTAAAGTCTTTAGAAAAAACTATTTTTTTATTTTATTATTCATGGTTTGAATCATGAAATTTCTAATTTGTTTGTAAATATTTTCACTGGTGAAGAATTTGTTTGCTCTCTCCCGTGAGGCGTTACCCATTTTTATACTCAAATCAGGATCATCTAGAAATAATTCAATATGTTTCATTAATTCATTATGATCAAACTGAGATATTAAAAAGCCAGTTTCATCATGAGAAATACTCTCTTCAGGTCCACCTGGCTTCCAAGAAATTACAGGTGTGCCTGCAGCCATAGATTCAACAACCTGCATGCCAAATGGTGCATCTTTTACTAAATGAGTAAAAACCATGGCATCAGCATAAAGTGATGCTAGTTTATCATCATCAACTCGACCAAAGAATTTTACAGTATTTTTTAATCCAAGATCAATAGACAATTGTTGTAATTCTTCACCATGAGATTCTTTATCACCTGCAATCCATATCTCAAAATCTTGTCGTTTTTTATAGAGTTTTTCTGCAGTTTGAATCAAAAAAGAAGCATGACGAGCTTTAATATCTCCAAGACATAAAATTGCACGAGTTTTTTTTGAATTTGTTTTAAAAAATATTTTATTTGCGCCAAGATAAATTACTTTTGAATCTACATGATAAATATCTCGTATATGTTTTGCAGTAAATTTACTACTAGCAATTATTGAATCAAAATATTTCCATTTATTTTTTTCATAAAGTCTAACAAAAAATCTTGTAAATTTCCAAATCCAATATAGTGATGCTTTAAGATTTTTGGTATAGGTATCAGAATACAATATTTGAATATCTAAAGGAGAAAACACAATTGGAGTATCATCAAAATTATCCACCCACATTGATGTTGGCCAATTAATAAAAATAATTACATCAGGGCATTCTTTTTTAATTAATGAACGTAAATTATTACGAATTTTTTTGAATTTTAACCAATATTTGATAGTTTGAGGAGAAAATGATTCATCAGCTAGATCAATCAAGGTGATAGATTCTTTGGATTTGTATATACTTCTATTAGAAAAAATAGAAGCGACAGTTACAACATCACCTTTTGATGCAAGAAATTCTGCCAATTCCCAACCATACCTACCAGCACCACCAATAGATTTCAAAAAGGGCAGTACAACTAGTGCTTTCATGATTGATTCAGAGTATATTTTTTCCAAACTTTAGTATTCAAACTCATATCCATAGTTAATTTTGGACCAGAATAATCATCCATTGTCATTGGAAGTACGTCGGGAGTAGTAGTTTTAGCTAATTCAAACATAGAGATTTTTTTATCTCCAACAACATGAACTACACCAACAAGATTATTTTTAATTATATCAGCAATTCCTCTTGCCACACTATCTGCAAACAAATATGTTCCAAATCTGTCAGTAAATGCTTTAGGATATGGCCATTTTGATTTACCAACAAAATTAGTACGTACAATCAAAGAATTTTTTAGGTTTGAAACATATTGTTCACCAATTAATTTTGTTAAAGCATAAAAATTTTCAGGATAGGGAATAGAATCTTCATCATACATGCCACAATGACCATCAAAGACACAAGCAGTACTAACATACACAAATTTTATTGACGGATTAAATTCCAAACATGCATCAATTAGATTTTTTGTACCTTGGACATTTGTTGACCAAGCAAGATTTTTTTCATCTTCACATTTTCTTACACTTGTAACAGCCGCTGTGTGAATAATCAAATCAAAATTATGTGATTTAATAAACTCGAATACATATTTTCTATCAGTAACATCCATTACATTATGTGGCGGATTCAAAGAATCTGGAAAAATTTTCATTAACTCTTGTCCTAAAATTCCGTTAGAACCAGTAATTAGAATTCTCATGAGAAGAATTAAAATCTCTAAAATATAATTGGATGTTAAATTTCTAAGATTTTACGTGATTTTCCACGCATGATATTTACTACTTTGGATGCAGTATTTCCATCACCTAAGGATTTATCCCATTCCCAATCAGACGTGTGAGAAGTGATCAAAGATACAGATTGAACTATATCACGTGGATCTAATCCAGAAATTATAGTAGAACCTGTTTCTAGATATTCAGGTCTTTCAGTACTTTCTCTAATACTTACACATGGTTTTTTAAAATAAAATGATTCTTCAGGAACAGTTCCAGAATCTGTGATTAAACAAAATGCATGTTTTTCTAAATGAGTGAAGTCAAAAAATCCAAGGGGTTTTGATGTTTCTATACATTTTGGAATTTTAAAATGTTTTAGTTTGTTTAGTGTTCTGGGATGAATAGGAAAAATAATTCGCTTATGGAATTTCTTATTTAGTTTTTCTAATCCTGAAAGAATTTGTTTTAATTGATAAATATCATCTACATTCTCACTTCTGTGTGCTGTAACTAGAAAATACTTGTTTGATTCAAGTTTTAATTTCTGCAAAATTTTACTAGAATCAATTTTTTTTGAATAAAAATTAAGAACTTCAACAATTGGATTACCTATGACAAATATTTTTCGTGGTGAAATATTTTCACGTTGAAGATTTTCTTTTGAGTATTGGGTATATGGAAACAATAATGATGAAAGATGATCAATAATAATTCTGTTTTTTTCTTCAGGCATTCTATAATCATAAGATCGCATTCCTGCTTCAAGATGAACAATTTTTATTCCATGATGTGCAGCAGGGATTGCTGATAAGCCACTATTGGTATCACCCAAAATTAGAACCAGATTAGGTTTTTCCTTTAATAACAATATATCAATTTTTTTTATCACATCGGCTATTTCATCACCGTAATTTTTTGTTGAAATTCCTAAATCATAATCAGGTTTACGAATTCCAAGTTCTTTAAGAAATAATCCATTTAATTCATTAGTAAAATTTTGAGATGTGTTAACCATTATATGTTTAAAATGTTTATCAAGTAATGGAAAAATTCGTGACAATCTAATAATTTCAGGCCTAGTTCCAAAAATAGACATTACTTTCATATTAAATAATCAAGTCAAACAGTGATTAAAAAAGCTTCAAAAAACAAGAATTACAATTAAAAATATCAAAAGTATAAAAGGAATTTAAAAAAAGATTATTTTGAAAACTTGAATAATCCAATTTTTCCTTTAGTAGAACCATTGTTGTGTGCATAAACTGTTCCATAATCAGTAGTCATTATATCCACACATTCAGCAGTTTTGAATTTACAGATTTCTTGTGCGATAGTTATCAAACAATTAGCACTTGCAACAACTGATGAGAATTTTTTTTTAGGATTCGATTCAGATTGATTTCGATAATAATACATGGTGGGTTCATCTGTATCAAGTATATGACCTGATAGAAAAACTGAATCAGTAACTATATCAGAGATTTTTTGAAGTGCTAATACAAAATCATGAAGGTGATAATACACTCCATACATTAGAACATAATCAAATGTTTGATTCAATTTTTGAATATCATATACGTCTAATTTTTTGTATTCAACTTTTGAATCAAGAAGATTTTTCAAAATTTCAAAATTATTTGGGTTTGATTTAGGAATGGTTTTAGTCTTAAAAATATCAAACGATTCTAAATCTATAGCCATAGTTTTTTTTGCATTTCTTGATTCACAGAGAAAGCTGTAAAATCCATCAGCACATCCAATATCAAGAATAGTTTTATTCGTTAAATCTTCTGGGATGTTTTGAGATATCCACATTTGATATGCCTTTGATGTCCTTGTATTAGGTATTTCAATACCATTAATACTCATCCAATGATATTTTGGATTAATTCTTTGAATTGTTTTTTGAATAATTTCATTGGGTTTCTTTGAATGTAGATTAAATGGTTTTTTTTCAAATTTTTTTATTTTTAGTAATTGAGATTCTTCAGAATATTTTATTTCATTATGTATGTCTTCTAAAGATACACCATTTTGATATTTTGTTAAGAAGTAAGATAAACCTTTTTTGTCGGGTTTTCTGTCTAAGAATTTTTTATAATAATTTGAAATTTCTTCGTTAATTTTGGACATGTGGTTAGTCATTAATTGGGGGTTATTAGGTTAATTACAAAATACAAAGTAGATTATAATTTAGTTATAATTAGAAAAAAAACTAAATGAGTTTATAATATAATTGCATTATATCACAAATATGTCAAAGAATAATGATCTAAATTTAAAATCAATTTTTCAACGAAATGAAAGGGCAGGAGTCATTTTAATAACAATAGTATTTTTTTTGGTTGCAAGTTATGTTGCATTTAATCATCACCCACACTTTGCAGAAGATGATGGAAGATATTACATGGAAATAGGTAAAGAGATCCTAAAAGGGAATTATAAAAATCTAAAAATTCCAGATGCCCCTCCGGGAGGACCCATTTTCTATGCATCAATAGATCAATTAATCAATAACGAGTTTCTGACTCTAAAACTTATTGCCATCATAAGCAGCACAGGTGTTGTATTCGTATCATATTTCATAATAAGAAATATTTTTAATTATAAAATTGCAATTGTCAGTCAATTATTAATTGCAACAAATCTAAAACTAGTTTTTCTAAGTTTTTCGGCATTAAATGAAGCCTTGCCACTATTATTAATTTTTATTTCATTGTATTTCATTACAAAACAAAAATTTAGCATATATGATATCGTATTTTGTGGGATATTTTTAGGAATAGCAGCATCATTTAGACATCAAGCGTTATTGGTGTTAATTTCAATTATAATTTATTTGATAATTAAAGATAGAAAATTAAAAAATAATTTTAAACAAATGGCGATTATTTCTGCAATCTTTATTCTGATTTTAAGTCCGATTCTAATTTTAAATTATACTACACATGAAAATTTTGTAAATAGTAATGCAAACGAACATGTTAGATGGCAATGGAAAATTCAAACTCCAGAATGGCGTGAAAATGCAGAAGAAATCATAGTATCAGGAAGTAATAGATCAGTTGCATTCATAGATTTAGAATTATTCGTGAAAAATTATTTTTATAATTTCTTTCATAATAATCCAGATAAACTATTTAATTATAACACAACAAATTCAATTTCTATTTTTCCATTAATACCAATTCTAGGACTTGTTACTTTTTCAATAAGTTACATATATTTATTTAATTTTAAATTATCTAGAACAAAAATTTTTGTTATTGGGATAAGTGTAGTTATTACATTATTTACAATATACCAAATTGGGGACATTAATGAATTATGGTTTGCATTAGTTTTTGTTCCATTATTAATAATAGGCATAATAAATTTCAAAAAAATTCAAGGAAATTTGTTATTTATGATTATATTGTCATTGGTATTTCTTACAATAATTTCTATTTCATATGTTAGTAGATCATATCAATTATTTCCAATGTGGTTAATTATTCCAGCATTAAATGCTGTATTTTTTGTAGAAATAACTCCAAAAATACTTTCTAAATTAAAAATACATAAAAAACAAACAGAGATAATTTTTATAATTATTGCAATTCTAATATTTTGGAATATTTCTGCATCAGGTGTTTCTTCATATATCATATTGTATCCACACGAATTTAATGGAATCAATAAAGAGTTTGATATGATTTTTTCTGAACAATCAATCAAACCACAAGGATATGAAAGTTATTTCATAGGTGAAATGTTAAGTCATGAAAAAAATATTGAAACGTCATATATTCTAACAAATACGAGTGCGTATTCGTATTTTGCAGGAAGTAAATTGATTTTGGTATCTTTCATAGAAGGAAAACATGGTGGTTCAATTCAAGAATACATTAATCGAGAAAACTGGTCAGATTACGATTTGTATATGACTAATCTTGGAAGTATTACTCTAAAAAACAATACCAATAAAATAATTCCAAATTATATCATTTTTGAAAAGATTGATGAATGGGAAGTAGAACCTCACAGAAGAGATACAACCCAATACAAAGATCTTATGATTTTATTAGAATCAGATAATCCAAAAATTCCTTCAAATTTTGAAATGTTGTGGAAATCAGAAAAAGGAAACATAATAGTATATAGAATAAATAAATAAAATGAGTGCTGAAAAAATAATTAACTAAGATATATTAAATAATAATTCAGACCAAGAGTGTGGATTATTCATCAATAATTAATGGGAAAAATATTCTAATTACTGGTGGAACTGGTAGTTTTGGGCGTCAATTAGTTAAAGAAATTTTGAATGTATCACCAAAAAAGATCGTGATATTCAGCAGAGATGAAGATAAACAATATTCTATGAAACAAGACTTGGCAGATGAAAAAATAGCAAAAAAAATTTCATTTGTTATTGGAGACATAAGGGACTATGATCGATTCTATTCTGTTTCAAAAGACATGGATATAATATTTCATGCCGCAGCATTAAAACAAGTACCAAGTGTGGAATTATATCCATATGAAGCAGTAAAAACTAACATTATTGGAACATATAATATTGTAAGGGCAGCAGTTGCAAGAAAAGTAAAAAATGTAGTTTCAATAAGCACAGACAAGGCAGTTAAGCCAGTCAATGCAATGGGTATGACAAAAGCACTTCAAGAGAAAGTCATATTGTCAGATGATTTGCAAAAAGATACAACAAGATTTTCATGTGTCAGATATGGTAATGTTTTAGGAAGTAGAGGGAGTGTGATTCCACTATGGGATTCAAAAATTAAAAAAAATAAACCACTTCCAGTTACCCATCCAGATATGACGAGATTTATGTTAACGCTAAGTGAAGCAATTCATCTTGTATTTTATGCATTAGATAACGCAAAGGGTGGAGAAATTTTTGTAAAAAAAGCACCTGCAACAAAAATTGTAGATCTGGCGCGAGTATATGCAGAAAGTGTAACAGGTAACAAAGACTATCCAATAAAATTTGTGGGAAGAAGAGCTGGAGAGAAAATACATGAAGTATTAGTTTCAGAGGAAGAAATGCGAAATGTGAAAGAAAAAAAAGATCATTATATAATTCATAGAGAATCAGAATTTGATTTAGCTTCGTTGAAAAAAGAAAAATTATCAGAATACAGTTCTGATACAGTACCATTAATTACAAAACCAGATCTAAAAAAACTTATGAAAAATCTTTCATGGATATCATAAAAGTATAGGTTTTGGGATTATTTTAAAATTAATTTTTCAAGTTTAGAGATTAATGTGTCAGACAATACAGCCCAATCATGATTTTTATGTGAATAATCATATCCATGTTCAGCTAAATCAGATAAATGGTTTACATCAGATAATAAATCGATTATAGTATTAGGAAAATCTATCAATTCTGAATAAACTATACCGTAATTTTCTGATGGCAATAATTCTTTAGTTCCAAGTAATGGTGTGGATAACACTGGTTTCTGACATGCCATGTATTCTATTATTTTAGTTGGAATGATTTTGTTTGTAATTGCATTAGTTTCAAATGGATTTAGGCATAAATCCGCAAGCCCGATATAACATGGTAAGATTTTTTGAGATACAAAATTAGTCAGTATAACTGAATTTTGTAAATTTTGTTTTGTAACAAGATTTTTTATTTTATGATAATTAGGGCCACCGCCAACTATGAGAAGTTTGATCTGTGGAATATGATTTTGGATAATAGAGAAGTTTTCAATTAGATACTCTAAACCAGAAAAAGGATACAGTGTGCCTACAAATATCAATACAGTGTCAGTATTTTTGATACCTAATGATTTCGCTAATACGTTATCTTTCTTAGTTGGTTTGAATACATGTGTGTTTACTCCTAATGGAAAATATTCAGAATTTTTTTCTTGTGCACCCATTTGAATTGAATATTTTTGTAATCCAGGAGTACAAGAATATACTTTTGTAGCATTAGAGATAACGTTCTTTTCAATAATTTTTGTTAATTGTTTTAAAATTGGGACTTTTATAAATTGATGAGATATATCTAGTTCTCTAAACACTATAGGAATGTTAAGATTATGGGCAACATCTAATGCTTGTAACCCATTTGTAGGTACACCATACAAGAAAATTATATCTATATTGTTTTGTATTACAGTATCGTGTATGATTTTTTTACAGCTAAGAAAACTTGTTGCTCTATTCAACCCTTTTACAAGTAGTGATGGAGGATGAATTAAGGTGATAGAAGCATCATCATATACTTTATTAAAATTTTTAATGATTTGAGTTTTTAGATTTTTTATAAGATCAGATGAATTTGGTTCTTTACAATCAATAACAAATACATTATGTCCTTTCATTGAAAAGATTTCAGATAAATGATGAGGTTCAAAAATAATTTTTTTAACCCAATCAATTTCATGAATAAATAGTACATTCATTTTTCATCTAAATTATCTAGTTTTTAACTCCTTAATTATAGAAGTGACAAGTTTTCTAATTGTGCTATCAGCAAAATAAGTTATCACCACATACAAACTTATTCCAATAACTAAAAATATTAATGTATTTAACAGAAAATCAATTAAATTATCAGTATAAGTCAAATATTGATTCATTAGCACATATGTAACACCAAACACACCGATACTAATCAATACGTATTTGAAAATTCTAAATGCGTCTATTTTCATATCAAGATTTTTTTGAAGTAAGCGATAAAGTCCTATAGTTAAAGGAGCTTGTGTAAGTACTGCGATAATAGCCCAATAAACCAACAAATCTTGATTAGAGTTTTCAAGGTCTGCAAGTATTAGCAAACCAGTAGTAAGTATGCCTATGTAAGTAATCGTTTGAATTAATCTTAGTGTCTGAGGGTAGAATAATTTACTTCGCATATAGTCTCGAAATGTAGAATTTTGAAATTTATCTACATTTTCAATTCCAGCAAGGGACAACATGAAAACATTTGTTAAAACTGTTAAAAATCCCTCAATGGCCATGATTACAACAACAGGTACTGCAATTTCATAAATTGGATTTAATGCATACAATCCAGGCCTTGCGAAAGTTATGACTAAAGATGTCAAAAATATACCAAAATAGAACAAATGTGTGAGATTTTCATTTACAAAATCTCGAGATTTTTCTTCAAGCAATTTTGGATAAACTGCTCTAGAAATAAGAGAGGTATGGGAAATCATACTTGGAAGAACAACAGCTGCAGTCCAAAATGCAAGTCCTATCACAGAACCAGTAATTATGGTAAAAATAGAAATATCAAATCCGGTTATAAGAGTTGCAATACCAGGATATAAGGGAAGCCAAGATAGTTTTAACCATTTTTTTAGATATGATTTATTAAATTTATTTTTAATTTTTTCTTTAGCAAATTGGAATAGGATTAAAATGCTAATAATATATGCAATCAAAACAGAAAAAATAATTCCTGTAACACCTAAATCATAATGATGAATAAATAAGAAAGCTAAAGGTACTGCAGAAATTCCAAATGCAAGTGTACCATAACTTATTGCATGAGGTTTCCATCCAAGATTTATAGTAATAAGAATTGCATTCAAAAACATTGCAGGGATAATTATAGCTGCAGTCAACAAAATATCCTGACTTACATTTGTATAATATCCCATAAAATAAGAAACTAAAACATAAACAGATATTGCAAAAATCGATAACAGCATACTAGATAGAACAGATGTTCTACCAGAAGGTACATCACGTGCAGTATCTCGTGTAGACCAATACGAAATTACAGGGTTTATCATAAACACATAAAGAATTATAGCATTTATGAGCCCCCAAGTACCATATTCTTCAGGACTTAATGAACGAGTAATAATGAATGTAAAAATAAGTCCAGTAATAATGGATAAAATTCCTCCAATAAACGATATTAATCCACTATAAGTAACTCGGATTTCAGTCAATTGTAATTCTTAAAAAAACAGTTGTGTTTATGAATATTAAGAAATATTATTAATCAACAGTTAAAGGAGAATTAATCAGATAAAGAAAATTGGTAAAAATCCTTGTTGTTCATCATACCCTGCCTAGTGTCAATGGATTTACAACTATACTTTTCAAAAATTTAATGCCTATATTACAAGAAAAGATAGAAGTTAATCTAATATGGGTAATTCATTCAGAGACAAAGATTTCAGAATACAAATGTGAAAAATATGAAAAAATTATCAGAATGAATGAATACAATAATGCTTTTGAAATTCTTGAAAAGGAGAAACCAGATTTGATTTACATCATTCCGGGTATTAATGCCCCAGACTATGCATTTTCATTAGCAGCTAAATCATTAAAAATTTTTAGAATTGGAAGTGAATTAGGAAATGTACTTTTTACTAAAAAAAGCAAAATAGGGATTTTATCACAAATAAAAAATAATGAGGAAAATAATGAGACAAATCAAATTCAAAAATTTTTTAAGAATCATAGATTTCTAATTAAAACACAAAAAAGAAACAAATGGAATTATTTTAAAATATTTTTTGATCTATGCTCTATATTTTTTATGTATTTTCCAGTTAAAGGATCAAGACCAGATTTTTCAACAAAATTTCAATTGGATTTACATTTTGTAGAAAGTGAACTTACTGTAAAAACACTTACAGATCTAGGTTTTGAAAAATCAAAAATTATGATTACTGGAAATCCATCATATGATAAAATTTTTAAAAATGATGATAATTTTAAAAAAACAAATTCAATTAACCAAAAATGTAAAATTTTAATTTTAACTACAACAATTTATGGAGAATCAAGAAATAAGACAATTAGAAAAAGAAATTTGTTTATTACAGAAGTGATAAAAAAAATAATTAAAATTAAGAATGATAATGAAATTGTAGTTAAAATTCATCCTACACATGAAAATTTAGATGAATATAGAAAAATAATTGACAAAATTGATCCAGAAATACCAGTATTTCAAGAAGAAGATTTGAAAGAGTTGATAGAAAATACAGATTTAATCATAACACCAGTTTCAAATTCAAGTGTTATTTCAGGATTAATTCAAAAAAAACAAATTATTGTTTGGAATGTTTTTGATGTTCAAAATGATATATTATTAGAAAATAAGTTAGCATTAGAATGTAAAGATCCAAATGAATTATTAAGTTTGATAGAACGAGCTAAAAAACGTGAATATTCAGATGAAAAAGTGGATGAATTTATTTCAAAATATTTGTTTAAAGCAGATGGAAAAGCAACTGAAAGAATTGCAAAAGCAATTTTAAAAATTTTAGAGAATAAATAAACCACGTTTAAATCAATGAATAGAGTGGGCGTTATAATGACAAATGAAACAACAATAGATACGGAAAAATGGATTATTCCATTATACAAAATTTACACAGATCAAGAAGATTTGAATTTAGTTACAAAAATTATATCTAGAGGAAATAGATGGGCCATAGGTCCAGAAATTGAAGAATTTGAAGAAGAATTAAAAAATTATGTTGGTGTTGATTATTGTTTAACACTCAATTCCGGAACATCAGCATTACATGCATCATTAATAGCAAATTCGATTGGGAATGGGAATGAGGTAATTATTCCATCATTTACTTTTATTTCAACGGCAAATTCTGTAATTAATTCTGGTGCAAAACCCGTTTTTTCAGACATAGAAGAAGAGACATTAGGATTAGATCCAATACATATTTCTGAAAAAATTAACTCAAAAACTAAGGCAATTATGCCAGTTGATTATGCAGGCCAATCATGTAAAATTTTTGAAATTATAGAAATAGCTAAACAGAATAAAATTAAAGTTATAGAAGATGCAGCAGAAGCATTAGGTTCAAAAATCAAGGGTAGAAATGTAGGAAGTATTTCAGATTCTGCAATTTTTAGTTTTTGTGGAAATAAAGTAATTACTACTGGAGAAGGGGGCGCAGTTGTAACAAATGATAAAGAAATTTTTGAAAAAATTAAACTTATTCGTTCACATGGAAGACAAGATTCTATAAATTATTTTGAAAACCCAGAACAATCAAAATACATTGGAACTGGGCATAATTGGAGAATGTCCAGCATTACAGCAGCTTTAGGAATTGCTCAAATATCAAAATTAGATAAAATAATTAACAAAAGAAGAGACAATGCAAATAAGATAATATCAAAACTAACAAAATTTCCAGAAATAATTACACCTAAATCAATTACAAATTCTACACATATTTTTCAAATGTTTACAGTAAGATTATCAAATAAGGAAACTAGAGATAATCTACATGAATTTTTGAAGAAGAAGAAAATTTTTTCAAAAGTGTATTTTGAACCTGTTCATAAAATGTCATTCTATTCAAAAAAAGAAATAGAATTACCACACACAGAAAAAATTTCTGAACAGGTATTAACATTACCAGTTTATCCAAATATGACAAACGAGGAAATAGATTATTTAACAAGTTCAATTAGTGAATTTTTTGAAGGAAAAAAATAAAATATCGTTTAAAAAACTAATATGGAAGTTTTTTTTCCTAACATTACTTGAAAATATTAATTATAGGGTATGGTTCTATTGGAAAAAGACATATTTCTAATATAACAAAAATTGGAAAAATAAAAATAATAATTCTAACTAAAAGAAAAAAAGATGGTTTTTTAAAGAAAAATAATTGTAATGTATATTCAAAACTAGAAGAGTGTCTAGAGGAAAATCCTGATGCGGCAATAATTTGTAATGAAACAAGTTTACATGTAAAAATAGCAACAAAATTAGCAAAAAATAATATTCATATATTTATTGAAAAACCACTCACAAATTCACTAGTTGGAATAAATCAACTTAAAAAAAGTGTAAAATCAAATAGGATTATTACACATGTTGGATGTGTATTACGATTTCATCCAATCTTAAAAAAAACTAAAGAGATTATAGAGAATAAGTCATTAGGTAAAATAAAATTTCTACGTGTTGAAAATGGGTCATATCTTCCAGAATGGCAATCAAATAGAGATTATAAAAAAAGCTATGCATCAAGATTAGACTTAGGAGGAGGGGTTGTATTGACATGTATTCATGAATTAGATTATCTTGTTTGGTTATTTGGAAAAATCAATAATGTTATTGCTGTAAACAAGATAATTGGTGGATTGGGAATAAATGTAAATGATTTTTCAGCAAGTATTCTTGAATTTCCAAATAAAATAATTGTAGAAATGCATTTAGATTTCTTTCAGAGAGATAAAAATAGGTTTTGCAAGATTATTGGTGAAAAAGGAATACTAGAAGTAAATTTTGAAAAAAACCACATCCAAGTATATAACATTAAGAATAAAAAATGGAAAATTTTAATGAAAGTAAAGAATTTTAATAAAAATTGTATGTATCTAGATGAGTTGAAATATTTTCTTAAATGTGTCAGAAATAATAAAAAATCATTTAATGATATTAATTTTGGAGAAAATGTTTTAAAAACAGCATTATTAATGGAAAAGTCATCAATTAAAAAAAAGAGTTTAGTAAATAGGATGTAAAAAATGTTAAAAAAATTTAGTTTGAAAAATAAAACGATAGTTTTAACAGGCTCTGCAGGACGAGTGGGTTCACGATTTTCAGAAATTCTTTCAGAAGCTGGTGCAAATTTGATATTAATAGATAGAAATGGAGGAGAAAACGAAAAACTTTACAAAAAAATAAAAAAACAATTTAAAACAAATTGTTTAATTTCAAATACAGACATCACAAATACAAAAGAAACAGATAAGCTAATCAAAAGTATCTTAAAAAAATATTCCAAAATTGATGTTTTAATTAATAATGCTCATTTTGTTCCAAGAGATCATCCTAATCGTGATGCATCTTTTGAGAAATATCCATATGAGTTATGGCAAAAAGCTGTTTCTGAAAATCTTAATAGTGTATTTGTTTGTTGTCAGAAATTTGGAAAAATTATGGCAAAACAAAAAAATGGTTCTATCATAAACATATCTTCAATTTACGGTATAGTAGCACCTGATCAAAGAATTTATGGTAAATCCCGACTAAACTCTCCACCATTTTATTCAGCTACAAAAGGAGCAACGGTTAATCTAACAAAATATTTGGCATCATATTGGGGAAATAAAAATGTCAGAGTAAACACATTGACATTAGGAGGTGTTTTTGATAAAAAATTGCATACAGACAAAGAATTTGTCAAAGAATATTCAAAAAGAACAATGTTAGGAAGAATGTCTAAGGTTACGGATTACGATGGTGCAATATTGTTCTTATCTTCTGATTTGTCATCATATATGACAGGTGCAAATTTGATTATAGATGGTGGATGGACAGCATGGTAATTAATTTTTATAACATAAATTAGATTTTGATTTTTTTTGTTGCAATCATATTAGCTATTTGAAATTCAAATTCAGTATCAATCATAAATCCATGTTCAGGAGAAATTTCATAGGGAATAGTTTTTGATGAGTAAAATGTTTTGGTTTTTAAAAAATTCTTTACATTTAAGACAAATAATCCATTTAATTGGTAAACAATTGGAGCATTTTGTCTGCCTGAAATAGAAGTTTTTAATTTTTTACTAAAATCCAGATATTTTCCATGTTTAATTTCCATCATATTGAAGTAAGGATTATGATGTTGTTTATACACAGCACAGGCTAGATTACAAGGATTTGAATGGTATGAATTCAAAATACCTCGGATATCTTTTTTGTCTATGAAAGGTACAGTACAATCTCTATTAACAACAGTATCAAATTCATAATTTAATTGACGCAAGTTAGTAATTGCATGTAACAATACATCAGTCATAGAGGCATTATCAGTAGCAAGTTTTTTTGGTCGTAAAAATGGAACATCCGCTCCATAATGTTTTGAAATTTTAGAAATTTTTGGATCATCTGTAGTTACTATTACAGAACTAAAAATACCCGTATTCACTGCAGATTGTATGGTATGAGCAATTAGTGGAATGCCTGCAAGTTTTCGAGTATTTTTATGAGGTACACCCTTTGATCCGCCTCTTGCTGCAATAATACAAATAGGTTTGAGACGTAGAGATTTCATAAGATCACTTTTTAGATTTGATGTATTTTGCAATTTCTTTCATATCAGAGTAATCAAAGCTTACATTATTATCCACAAAATCACCTTCTTTATCAGAAGTTATATGAATTTCTAAAAGTTCAGAATTTAAATCAATAACTTTTAACGGAGCAGAAATGTCTGGGCAGTGATTAGAAAAACCATCAAAATATTTGAGAATTGAAAAATCTATCTCACTAAAGTTACAAGGATATTTTGGTACACAGTATAACCATTTTATTTGTTCATTATTATAAAAAGTACAGTTTTGAGGAGAAGATTCAGAACTTATCATGATTTCTTTTTTTGTTTCTAATAATTTGGCAAACAAATGTGTGGAATTATTTCTAAGTAAATTTCGACCATCATATTCTCGAATTTTGTATCTATTAACATATGGTTCTAAAAATAGGATGGCATTTTCATACATAGGAGTACAAAACCATTCAATTCCTACATCATTAGATATGGAGTCAATTTTTTCAATATTATCAGGAGTGATTGAGGATTTGAAAATCCGAGAAGCTTGTGGATGGTTAGATACTAGTCCAGCCTCAAATGCTTGAAATTTAACAAGATTAAAATCAGCATCGACAGACTCTTGCATCATTTCTTTAACAAGCTCAAAATCACCATCCCAATTTACTCCAATTTCAGATATTAGACGCATATAGAAAATAACACGATCTGTTTTATTAGGTTTTGAAATAATGCTTAAGTGAAGCAAATGAAAATCATGGAAGATAAAATCACATTAGTAACTGAAATAAACGAAAAAATTAACACATTTTATGATAAAGCATATGGAGAAAAACACATTTTACATAACTTAAAACATACAAAATGGCAATTTAGAGATAATCCATATTACAAAGGAACAAATTTTTCATTAGTAATAATTGAAGATAATAAAGAGATTAAAGCGCATTTAGGATTTATTCCCATTGAACTAAATATTTTGGATAATAGTGTTTTGGCAATATGGCATGTTTCATTTTATACATTAGAAAAATTTCGAGGTAGAAAATTAGGTACGAAGATGATACAGATATCAAATACATATGGAGAACTATCAATGGTATTAAGTGGTTCAGAAGGTACAAAAAAAATATACACAAATATAGATGGAAAAGATTTAGGGTTACTAAATCGACACATACGAATTTTGAATAAGGGCAATATAGAAAAATACGGAAATATTAAGATCGATATAAAAAATGATTCAATAAAACCTGCAAAAGTTGGAAAATTTGAAAGAATACAGAAAATAAATTCAAAGTATGAACAATTTTGGGAAAAGATTAAGAAGAGATATCCAATCACTGTTAATCGTACTAAAGAATATTTGAAATGGAGATATTTAGAACATCCAATAATTGATTATCATTTTATGGAGTTCTTAATGAACAATGAATTAAAAGGATTTGCAGTAATAAGATTTGAAGACAACAACAAGGAAGTAAAAGCAGCAAGAATGGTAGATTTAATTTGTGAAAAAATTCATGATGTAGATATCTTAAATCATATTATTTCATATTGTAATAAGAAAGTAGATTTTATAGATTTTTTTTGTACAGGGAACTTTTATGAGAAGGGATTAAAACATACAGATTTTTTTAATAATAATGTAAAAGGATTAAAAATTCCTACAGTATTCAATCCAATTGATTTCAATAGAAGACAAGACATAAACTTCTTCTATAGTAATAACAGTAAAAATCAATATGACATAGATTTGAATAATATGAATAATTGGTATTTAGTTAAAAGTGATTCAGATCAAGATAGAGCAAATTAAAAATTTGAGGAAGAAAAAAATGAAGAAATGTAAAATTATCATGTATCATTATGTAAGACAGTTAAAAAATAGTGCATATCCTGAGATTAAAGGTTTAGAAGAAAGAGGATTTGAAAACCAATTAAAATATTTTGATAATAAATTTGAATTTGGTAATTTTACAGAAATAATTAATTCAGCATATTATGACATCAAAATTAAAAATAACAAAATACTTTTAACATTTGATGATGGATTAAAAGATCATTTTACTACAGTGTTTCCAATTCTAAAAAAAATGAATATTAAAGGATATTTTTTTCCTCCATCAAAACCCATAGTAGAAAAAAAAGTGTTAGATGTTCATAAAATTCATTTTATTTTAGCATCCACACCCAATAAGCATAAAATTGTTGAGGAAATTTTTACATTAATAAATAAAAATAGAAAAATAGGAAAACTAAAAACACCACAAAAATATTTTGATGAATTAGCTATTCCAAATAGATTTGACACAAAAGAAGTTATTTTTATCAAAAGAATTCTTCAGAGGGAATTACCTTTAAAATTAAGAAGTGAGATAACGAATTTTTTGTTTAAAAAATTTGTTTCAGAAAATGAGCAAGGATTTTCAGAGAAATTATACATGTCAATAGAAGAAATGAAAGAAATGTCAGAATCAGGCATGGTATTTGGTTCACATAGTCATTCTCATGAATGGTTATCACACATAACAAATGAAAAATTAATAGAAGAAATTGAAAGAAGTAAAGAATTTTGTCATAAAATCAACAATAAAAATAATGAAATGATAATGTGTTATCCATATGGAGATTATAATAATAAAGTCATAAAAGAAATTTCAAATAGAGGATTCAAGGCAGGTTTAACAACAAAAGTAGGAGATGCAGAAATTTCAAAAGAAGGTATTTTTAAATTAAATCGATATGATACAAATGATTTTCCACAATAGACAGAATTAATAACACCACAAAGTGACAAAAATTATGTTAACAGAAGAGCAAAAAAAATCATTTGTTGAAAATGGATTTGTTATTTTAGATGATTTTTTCTCAGAAACAGAAAGAATAGAATTCAGGAATATGGTTATTCATTTAATTAAAATTAACTTAAAAAAAGCTGCGAAAGAAAATCCAGAAATAAATATTAAAGATTTTGAAGGAAAAGAATTAGATGAAGGAATAATTAAACTAGAAGAAATTGATCATCAATATGTTGCAGATATTTATGATACAATATTTCAAACTCCTCAATTTCTTAGAATAACAGCAAAAAAAGAAATTTCTAAGTGTATTAATCAGTTGTTAAATAGAGAAGAGAATGATCCCACATATATCGATCAGAGTCGTTGTAGAATAGATCCACCATTAGATCCGAATAAAAGAACGTGTGGATGGCATCAAGAAGTATTCTATTATATTCCAAAAAGTGATTTTGTTCAAACATGGGCACCATTAATTCACAATGCAACAAAAGAGAATGGTGCAATAGAGATTTGTCCTACAAGTCACAAAAAAGGAATTGCAAAACAGAACAGTTTAGAAGGAGATGAACTGTATAAATTCATAGTAGATGAAAGTGTAATTAAAGAATACAAGCCTGAGACTGTAGAATTAAAAGTAGGTCAATTATTAATATTTAATTCTAAATTAATACATAAATCTGGAAAAAATATTTCAAAACAAGTAAGATACTCATTAGTTGGTATCAATCATAATTTAGATAATGAGTATTTTGAGCCACCCAAGCTGGTAGTATCTCAAAAAGAAGAAAAAATGAAAGAATATTATTCACAAGTATTTGATAAACATGAATAAGGAAAATCAGTTTATATTTATAATATTTCCAAATTTTTTATTAGGAAACCATTTGAATCAAATTTTACAGTTTCAAAAGAACCGAATAAATCAAACAAGATCAAATTTTACATACATATTAAATTCAGAAAATAATTATGATTTTGATCAAGAACTTTTAAAAATTAGTTGTAAATCTATTGATGAATTAAAAATAAAACAAGATCAGGTAATTTGTTTTTCAGAATCAACTAGTCCAATGTTAGATGTAAAGAGAATTAATAAGATAAAAATTGAAAACGATGATATCATAGAAATTCAAGGGGGGATTCCAGGAACAGCACCGTTATTTATTACAAAATTTAAAAATATAAAATCAAAAATTAAAAATAAAAAAACAATATTAAAAATTAAGCCAAATAAAATACTGTATTGGGATACACAGAGATTTAATAATAATCAATTTGATCTTAATCGTTCATTTAGACTAAAAATTTTTCTAAAATTATTAAAAAAAATACCAAATATGGAAAAAATTTCGATTGAGGAATTTTTAAAAAAATTAGATTCAGAAAAAATCTATAATTATATCTTAGATTACACGGTAGATAAAATTAGAACAAAACAAGTCAAAATTTGTCCGCATTGTAACCACACCAATCTTAAATCCTTGTATTTAACCACTAATCAACCCATGATTGGGTTTCTTAGTAATAAAAAACCATTATACTTAGAATGTCAAAATTGTGGATTAGTTGTATTAAGAAAACAATGTTTAATGAAAGATATTCATTTGTTATACGATGAATTTGAAAGACCGAAAATCAATGAAGAAAAAACAATAGAGGATTATCTAAACAACAAAGGAGAATCTCATTTCAGGGAGAAGATTGTATCTTTAGAATTACTTGAGAAATATGCTCCAAAAAAATCATCAATGGTTGATCTTGGTGGAGGATTTGGAGAATTTGTAAGTATGGCTAAACATAGAAATCCTCAATGGAATATACAATGTATTGATTTTAATCTAGAACATGTAAAAAAGATTTTGGAAAAAAAGAACATAATTGTTCATAACAAAAATTTCCTAGAAGAAAATATTGGAAAAAATTATGATGTAGTTACTTCATTGCATGTTATAGAACATATTCCAGTCGAAGGATTAACAAAATATTTTAAGAATATACACAAGGCACTAAATAAAAATGGGTTATTATTATTGACTACACCAAATTATGAATCACCTTTAGGAAGAATTTTTGATTATCATATGATGTATCCTCCTCAACATCAAAGTATTTTGTCAGTAAAATGGATAGAAAGATTTACAAAAGAATTAAAATTATTTAAAAAAATTACAGATACATCTGTTAGTGTAATTTTAGAAAATTATGAAAGGTGGTTTTCATATTATGATAAAACAGTGCCTAATGAAGAAACAAGAGGAATTGTGAAAATATTGGATACAATATACAATAACAAAAAAATGTTTAAAGAATTTCAACAAAATATTAATAAAAATAATCTAGGTTCTGAATCCATCATACTTTTTAGAAAAATCTAGGCTAAATAGATGGAATTTAATATAAGAAATTTTATTTGAATTCATGCAATATTGCTCAAAATGTTTAATGCCTGATACTAGACCAAATATCAAAATGGAAAATGGAGTATGTGTTGCATGTATCAATTATGAAAAAATAAAAAATACAGATTGGGAAAAAAGGATGCAAAAATTTAAGCAACTTTGTGATAGATACAGAAATCATAATGGTGACAGTTATGATTGTGCAATAGCAGTTTCAGGTGGAAAAGATTCTCATTTTCAAGTATATTATATGAAAGAAGTCATGAAAATGAATCCACTTTTATTATCAGTTGGAAATATTGATTGGACAGAAACTGGAAGAAAAAATTTAGAAAATCTTTCTGAAACATTTGGGTGCGATATCATAATGTTACATCCAAATAGGAAAATTGCAAAGAAAATGTTCAGAAAATCATTTGAAATGATAGGATCTCCATCGTGGTATTTAGATTATCAAATGTATTCATTTCCAGTGAAGATGGCCATAAAAATGGGAGTCAAACTTCTTGTGTATGGAGAGGACGTAAATTACACATATGGCGGCAAATATGATAAAGAAACTTCTTCTGCTATGCTTCAACCTCTAAATGATGTTTCAAAACCAATTTGGAAGGAATGGTTCAAGGATGGAGAAATAACTGAAAAAGATATGAACATAATTAAACAGCCAACATTAGAAGAATGTAAAAATGCAGGACTAGAATCAATTTATTTGAGTTATTTTGTGCCTTGGAATTCTCACCACAACTTTTTAGTTGCACAAAAATGGGGATTTCGTCATTTAGGACATGAGCATGAAAGAGAAGGGTCTATTGACAATTATGATCAAATAGATTCTATTGGATATTTGCTTAATCCATATCTAAAATATCTAAAATATGGACATTCGGTAGCTACAGATAATGCATCAAGATGGATAAGATATGGACTTAAAACTAGAGGGGAGATGATACCGATAGTAGAAGAAAAAGATAGTAAATTAGATCAGGATATTATAGAACGGTTTTGTGAATTTACAGATATGACAAAAAAAGAATTTTGGAAAACTATGGATAAATGGTACAACAGAGATTTGTTTGAACAGGATAAAGATGGGATTTGGCATCCTAAATTTAAAGTAGGCACAGGATTGATAAAATAACCATTTATGAAAAAAATAAAGATCACCGTAACGACAGGTACTCGTGCAGACTATGGAATACTGCGACCATTATTAAAAAAAATTGAAAATAGTAAAAAATTAGAATTAATATTAATTGTAACTGGTTCCCATCTATCACAAGAACATGGAAAAACTGTAAAAGAAATTAGAAAGGATGGATTTAAAATAAATGCAGAAATAAATATAATTCCTCAAAAAGATGATCAATATAACACTTCAATAGCAATAGGAAAAGGGATTATAGAATTTGCAAAGTGTTTCAAAAAATTCAAACCAAAATTAAATTTGATATTAGGAGACAGATATGAAATGTTAGCATCTGCAATTTCAGCATATCATCAAAATATACTAAATATACACATTCATGGAGGAGACAAATCAGGAGGTTTAGATGAGTATTCACGACATGCAATAACAAAAATATCTAATATTCATTTTACTGCAACCAAAAAAAGTGCATCACGAGTAATAAGAATGGGAGAAGATCCAAAATATGTTATACAAACAGGATCGTTAGCAATAGATGAAATTATGAAAAAAAGAATAACAGGTATAGAAGAAATTAATAAAAAACATAAATTAAAACTTAAGGGAAATGAGATTATAGTTTTACAACATTCAGATACAAATGAGCCTCAAAACGCTCAAAAACAAATTCTTGCAACATTAAATGTAATTCGTAAAACTAAACATGCTGCAATCATAATAGGACCCAACATAGATACAGGTAACAAAGAAATTATAAAAACAATACATAAATTTGCAAAAGATGATTCAATTAAATTTTGTAGTTCTTTACCAAGAGAAGACTTCTTAGGATTACTGAAAAATTGTAAATTATTAATTGGGAATTCAAGTAGTGGTATGATAGAAGCTTCAGTGTTTAAAATTCCAGTTATAAACATTGGAAATAGACAAAAAAATAGAGAACATGGCAAAAATGTCATAAATATTAAAGAATTTTCCGAAAAAAAAATTGAAGATGCCATCAAAAAAGCATTAACAATACCGAAGTCAAAATTAGAGATGACAAAAATTTATGGAAACGGTAAATCTGCAGAAAAGATTGTAAACTATCTAGAGAAAATCAATGTTGAGGAAAGATTATTTAAAAAAGAGATTACTTATTAGAAAATGGCAAAAAAATGGGAAAAACCAATCATTGAACATGGAAAAAGTACAAAATACAATTACATTGTACAATATCCAGAAAATTTGAAAATTGGGGAAGGTTTTGACATAGGAACTTTTACTTATATTAATAGTCAATATGGCGTCACTATAGAAAATGATGTACAGATAGGTTCTCATTGTTCAATATATTCAAATTCAACAATAGATAATAAAAAAGGACCAATAATTTTTAAAAAAAAATGCAAGATTGGAACACATAGTACTATTATGCCAAACATCACAATTGGAGAAAATTCAATAGTTGGTGCATATTCTTTTGTAAATCAAAATATTCCACCAAATGAGGTATGGGCAGGCATACCTGTACAATTTAAAAAAAAGATTTGTTAATACGATATTAAAATAATTAAAGATAAACAGAATTAAATCTTAATTACAATTAATTTTCAAATTTATTAATTTTATATACAATAGTTTTATCATTATCGGATTTATATAAAAATTCAAAGTTATCAGGAATTCCAGGATTATTAGGATCAGATAAAATATTTAATTTTTTATTTGAAATTCCTTTATCATACCATGTAGTATCCGGTTGTGACAAGAAAGGGTGGTAGATCAAATAATCTGGAGATGGATGATATTGATTAAAACGATCAGGTGGAAAACTGTGTATATTTGATACTAAGAGTTCAAAATCACTCCAATTTTGTCTAGAAATATAATCGGATATAGAATCAGTGGAAAGTCCTTCAGAAAATTCTGCATAAATAAAATTACTATTGGAGTAAAAAGAATAACTAGGAATATTTGCCATTATGTAGCTCTCTTCTATTTTAGGTTGGTTTTTTAAAATTTCAGAAATTAAAATTACATCATAAGAAGACTGGTTTTGAATAGTTCTACTTTTGAAAAAAGTTTGGAATTCATTTTCTAACGTAGTGAATTGATTTCCATAAAATGATGAGTCAATAAGTTTGTAACTAACACCAGAATTAAGGGACAATATGATGATGATGATGCATATTGAAAATATGTTTAGATTTAGATTTTTTTTCAAATGATTTTGTATAAAACTTCCTCTAGAAAGTACACACACGATGAATAATACACATATGATAATTATTGGTAACCACATAGGGAAAAGATGGTATGAACGATATACTGGAATTATAGAAATTATAGGAAAGTAAATCACAGGTATAAGTAATAATGGTAAAAAATTTTTTGGCAAGATTTTTTTATTATATAAGATATAGCCAAGACCGCCAAGAAACAAAAGCAAGCCCAGAACAGGAATAGCAGGAATTATAGAAATATTATCAAAAGATCCAAATCCAAAATTAAATAATCTATCAAAATTATGTACAAATAAATTATAAAGATAGTTTTTAAAAAACAAACTAGAATCAAGCGTAATTATGGAATACAAACTAGTATAATCTTTAGAGAGAACTGTTTCATGCCATTCAGGAGTTTGAAATGCGTAGATATTTCCAATATAATAATTTGGCATAGTGTCTAAAAATACTTCATGTGTTGAATAATTATATAAAATCTGTGGACTAAATACGATCGAGAAAAAGATTATTACAACAAATACATTTAAAATGTTTTTTAAGATTTTTTTATTTTGGATTAAAATAAAAACAATAATTGGAAATAATACAAATACTCCCTGTAGACGAAATATAGATGTAAATCCTAATAAGATTCCTATAATAAAATAATCAGAAAATTTTAATTCTTTTTTTGTGATAAAATATAACGAGCAAAATATGAGAAAGACAGGAAAGAGTTCGTTTAACGCTTGGGTTGAGACATAATGTAAAATTGGGTTAAATGTGATAAATAATTGAGTTAAAATTGCAATTTTATAATTAAAAATATTTTTTGTGATAAAAAATGATAGTAAAACAATTCCACTACCACTTAAAATAGAAATAACTTTCACGATAGAAAAAATATCAGGAAAAATAGAGTCCAAAGATGCAAATAATATGGGTGCACCAACTTGACCATTTACTATTATTACATCTTTTCCATTTCCTTCTAAAATTGCTTTACCAAAATTAAGATAATAGATGCCATCAGTTTCAGTCCATATAGGATGATGAAAAAATGCGAGATAAGACATCATTAAAAAAAATCCAACAGCAATAAAAATAGGAAATTTATTTTCGTAAAAGAAATTGATTTTTACAAATGTAATTTGATCTCTGTCAATTTTATCCATAATTATATCATAAATTTAGATTAAAATATAAAACATAAAGATACCTAAAAAAAATCATAACGATATGAAGGTTGTAATTTTAGCAGGAGGGTACGGAACAAGGATTAATGAGGAAGCAAAATTTAGACCTAAACCTTTGATTGAGATAGGCGGATATCCAATAATTTGGCACATAATGAAACACTATTCAATTTATGGAATTAATGAATTCATAATTTGTTGTGGATATAAAGGTGAAATGATTCAAGAGTATTTTAAAGAAAATAAGGAAAAATGGGATGTAAAAACCATAGATACTGGATTAGAAACTATGACAGGTGGTAGATTAAAAAAAATTTCAGATTATATTGATAATGAAACGTTTTGCATTACATACGGAGACGATTTAAAAAATATAGATATTAATGAGTTAATTAGATTTCATAAAAAATCAAGAAAGAGTGTTACATTAAGTGCATTTCAACCTACAGGTAGATTCGGATTATTAGAGTTAGACAATGATAATGTTTTAAAAATATCTGAAAAAGTTCCTGGAGATGGGTATTGGTATAATGGAGGATATTATGTAGTCGAACCAAATATTTTTGAATATTTAGAAAATGACTCTACAATTTGGGAAAAAGAACCATTAAACAAATTAGCAGCAGAAAATCAAGTTTCTGCTTACAAGTATAATGGTCCCTATCAACCAATGGATACATTGGAAGATAAAAAGAAGCTTGAAAAAATGTGGAATGAAGATAAAGCATACTGGAGGAGTTAAAAAATTAATTATTTAAAATTTCATCAACCAAATTTGGTAATGATTCTAAATTAGTAATTTTTCTAGTTTTACATCCTACATTTAATCCAGAAGTTATATCAGAATCATTATCACCTATCATCCATGATGATTTTAGTTCAATACAAAAATCATTGGCAGCTTTAATTAATAATCCAGATTTAGGTTTACGACAATCACAATTTTCATCTGGGCGATGTGGGCAATGATAAAAACCATCTATAGAGGTACCATTAGTTTTCATATGATTTTGAATTTTTTCATGTATTTCATATAAAGAAGATTCAGTCATAAGACCACGATTTATTGCTGATTGATTTGTGATCACAATTATTAAAAATCCATGATCTTTTAGTGGCTTTACAATAGATGGGAATTCAGAAAATAATTCTAATTCACTAATATCTTTTACATAATCAAGACGTTCTTTATTGATTATCCCATCACGATCAAAAAAAATGGCTCTATTCATAATTGAATTCAGGAGTTCCAGTACTCCTAATACTTTCTACAATAAGATGACAAAGTAAAACATGAATAGATTCTATAGTTAACATATCAGATGAAGAAACCTTTAGGGTAATATCACAAATTTCAGGAAATTTACCACCAGAACTACCAGTAAAACCAATTACAAAGGAATTCATTTTTTTAGCAAATTCTAATGCATTGATAATATTTTTTGACGTTCCACTTCCACTAAATGCAATTACAATATCACCAGAAGAAATAAAATTTTTTAATTGTTCTGAGAATATTCTGTCATAAGATGTATCATTTGCCCATGCTGTTAATACAGGTACGTTATCAGAGAGACAAATCGCATTAAATCTTTTTGATTCTTTTAGAATGCATGTTTTTAACAAATCTGAAACAAAATGTGAAGCAGTAGAAGATGAACCTCCATTTCCAATCGTAAAAATTTTCTTGGTATTATCTCTAGCATCTAAAAGATTTTTTATAATATCAATTAAGAGATGTTTTTCTGAACTCAAAGAATTCAGACAATCTTGATTTCTTTTAATTACAGCAGATAAATTATTTGAAAAATCTGGGATATCTTTTGTGCTCATTTGTAATCATATAAATTAAATATTTTTGTGCCCTCGTTATGAAAATTAAATTTAACTTCACGAATTCCATATGATTTCATTTTTTTAACCACTCGAGATTGTTTACTTTTTTCACAATATAAAAGCATATGTCCACCACCACCAGCTCCTGTAAGTTTTCCACCTATTGCGCCAGAACGTATTGCGGAATCATATAATTTGTCAATTTTATTATTACTTACATTCGCAGAAAATTTCTTTTTGGCTAACCATCCTTTGTTTAAAAATTCACCAAAACCAAGAATATCTGATTTTTGTAATTGATCATACATGGAATTTGCAAGTTCTTTAACAGAATCCAAAGATTCTAAAAGATTGGGATCTTTTTTATTTAGTCTATTAATCTGTGATGGAAGAATTTTGGTACTTGTTCTACTACTAATAAAAAATAAAAGTAAATTTTCTTGTAATTCATTAAATGATTTTTTAGATAAATTAACATTAATTGCCTTGACACCTTTTTTTGAAAATACCAATTTCTTAAAACCACCTATAGCAGAAATGTATTCATCTTGTTTTCCCATAGGCCAATTCAAATAATTTCGTTCTATATTATGTGCAATTTCTGCAATTTCAGAATTTTTAATATGTTTTCCTTTTAACATAGAAACAACATTAACCAAATTTACTGCCAATGCACTTGAAGATCCTAAACCAGAACGTGGTGGAACATCACTAGACAACATTACATTCAATCCGGATTTATAATTAAGAAATTTAATTACGGCCACAGGAAGTTCTGTTCCTGTTTTTGCTTCTAATTTATTCCATAAAGTTGGGGTGTTATGAGATTCAAAATCTGGGGAAAATATTTGGAAATTTTTATCACGTCTTTTTTGTCCCATTACATAAGTAAAATGATTGATTGTAGTAGTGATTACAACTCCACCAAAATTTTCGAAATATTCAGGCATATCAGTTCCACCACCGGCAAAACTTATTCTAACTGGAGATATTCCCAATAACATAAAGATTCAATCCAAATAAAGTATAAGAAAATATCTAGTAAAGATCATGTTTTACAAAATCTCGCCAATAATTCAAAGTATCGATTAATATATCATCAATAGTAAATGTTGGTTTCCAATCTGTGAGATTTCGGAATTTAGAAGTGTCTCCAATCAATCTAGGAACAGACGTTGGACGGACATATTGAGCATCTTGTTCGACTTTGATGTCACTAACAGTTGAAAGATCTAATAATTTATTTATGATTTCCTTATAAGAGAAAATTCTATCTTTTTCATCTGAACCAACTAAATATAATTCTCCAGGGGTACATTTTTCATTAGCTATCCAATATGCATTAACCATATCTTTTACATGAGTAAAATTTCTGCGATCATCAATATGACCTGTTTTAATAACTGGTTTTTGTTTTCCTTGCTCTATTTTTGCTAATTGAAAAGCATACCACGGAATGCCAAATACGTTATCTCTTCGAGGTCCTTCATGATTAAAAGCTCTGATTCGAATAATATTTTGATTGTAAGTTTTGTGATAGACACTACAAATAAGATCTTGGGCTATTTTCGTTACAGCATATGGATTTACAGGTCGTAAAATTGTTTTTTCAGTTATTGGGATTTCTTCTTCTGGGATATCACCATATTCTTCTCCGGAGCCAGGAATCAAGATATTTGGATTAATTTGAAGATCCTTAACTGCTTCAAGCAAATTAACAGTTCCTTTATAATTTACATCCATGTAATGTGAAGGATGATCCCATGAGGGACTTACAAAACTTTCAGCGGCTAAATGAAAAATTTTGTCAGGATTGGATTTTTCAATAGCTTTCTTAACAGAAACATTATCAGTGATATCACAATCAATCCAATTTATTTTATCAATCATATGTTTGACATTTCGCATTCGTGAGAGATTCCAACGTTTTAAACCAAATAGAGTAACATCTTTTTCCAAAAGTAGATCTGCTAAGTGAGAACCCACAAATCCGGTTATTCCAGTAATAAGAACTCGTTGATTCAATAAATTTTGACTTTTATTATGCATAATTAATGTTTGTGATAATAAAACTAATGTAGAAAATTTTTGATGAGTTCGACACAACTTTGTCCCTCTTCATATTTTTGAATATCTGTAGTTTTAATCAATTTTTGTAACGATAAAACATCATTGATATCAGTATTGTTGAATTTTGGTTCAAGTTTACTATGAGATAATGAGATATTGAAATGTGATAAATGTTTCAAAATAACAACATCCTCAGGATAATTTTTTCTTGAGAGTAACAACATTGGAATCCTAAGTCGTAAACAATCAGAAACAACACCATAACCAATTTTAGATACTACACATGAAGCAAGAGAAGTAAGGTTTTGTCCTTCATAAAAATCATGAATTTGTTTTGAATTAACAAATAATTGATTTTTTTTCATCTCTAAAATATCATAATTTTTTAAAATATCATCTGAAAAAATAATATCTTGATCAGAATAAGACAAAATTACATTTTTTGTGATACCTAATTTTTTAATCAAGATGTTTTTATTCATAGTAATTTCTCGAGTTAGCAAAGAAGCATTCTTTTTCTTCAAATATCCTCGAAGATTCATTGATAACGGTAATTGTAAAACTAAAGTAGATAGACTAAATGATTCATCTAACCAATGTAGAATATTATTAGGTTCATTAGATTTAGGAAATGTTTCTAATATATCACTCCACGAAAAATTTGAGATGCTAATTGAAGGAATATTCACCTTATTTGATAATCTTAATGCCATAGGTGAAATATCACTCAAAATCAAATTAGGTTTAGTTTTTTTGCAAAATAAAATCTCATTTTCTATCCAAGATGATTCTTTCTTAATAAATTGCTTAAAATCGAGTTGGGTTTTTTTATAATCTATACTGTTTAAATTCCAATCATATGTAGGTCCAACATCTGTTCTAAGATCAAATATTTTACAATTGTTTAGGGAATTTTTTAGAAATTTGAAGGCGTTATGATTTTTTATAATAACATTATAATTTTTTTGTAATTGTCTAGTTAAAGATATGCAACGTGTGGCATGGCCAAAACCGTGATCAGATACATAAAAAAGAATAGTTTTCATGAATAAAATAAACAATAAATTAGAAAATTTAAAATTTTGTTTTGATTAAATATAAGTTAGATAACAAAAGTAAAGAACAACAATGAAATATCAGGATAAAAAATACGTTGTATGAATGACGATAACGTACTTTTTAATAAAAATTTGGATATAAATCAAGAATCAACTGATTTAAGAAATGAAATTTTCAAGCTCGTTGAAAAATATGCAAAAATAACTCACAATGTAAAACAATTCATACCTGGAAAATCTTTTGTTCCCTGTTCAGGTAGGGTATTTGACGATGAAGAGATCAAAATGCTTACTTCTGCAACATTAGATTTTTGGTTAACAGGTGGACGTTTTAATAATTTATTTGAAAAACAATTAGCAGAATTTTTAAAAATAAATTTTGCAACTACAACAAACTCTGGTTCTTCTGCAAATTTATTAGCATTGTCTGCATTAACATCAGAAAAATTAAATGAAAAAGCTCTAAAACCTGGAGATGAAGTAATTAGTGTTGCAGCATGCTTTCCAACAACTGTAAATCCAATTTTACAAAATAATCTTGTACCAGTATTTGTTGATATTGAAATTCCTACATACAACATAAATCCAGAATTAATTGAAAATGCAATTACTGATAAAACAAAAGCAATAATGATAGCACACAGTCTTGGAAATCCATTTGATTTGAACAAAGTTATGAAAATTGCAAAAGAAAATAATTTGTGGGTAATAGAGGATTGTTGTGATGCTTTAGGTTCTAAATACCAAGGGAAAATGGTTGGAACATTTGGGGATATTGGAACGTTGAGTTTCTTTCCAGCACATCACATAACCATGGGTGAAGGAGGTGCAGTTATTACAAATAATTTACAGTTAAAGAAAATTATTGGATCTATCAGAGATTGGGGAAGAGATTGTTATTGTGAACCAGGAAAAAATAATACGTGTGGAAAAAGATTCGAATGGAATTTTGAAGGATTACCGGAGGGTTATGATCACAAATTCGTTTATACTCATACAGGATATAATCTAAAAATAACAGATATGCAAGCAGCTGTAGGGTTAGCACAATTAAAAAAACTAGAATATTTTATTGAGAAAAGAATTGAACATTTTGATTGGCTAAAAAACAAGTTGAAAAAATTTGAACAGTATTTTATTTTACCAGAAAAAACAGAAAATAGTGAACCAGCATGGTTTGGATTCCCAATAACTATTAAAGAAAAAGCACCGTTTACTTTAGTTGAAATAAATGGATACTTATTTTCTCATAATGTAGATACACGGCCAATTTTTACTGGAAATATTACCAGACAGCCATACTTTAAGAACAAAGAATTCAGAATTTCAGGAAGTTTGGAGAATTCTGATAAAATAATGATGCAGACTTTTTGGATTGGAGTGTATCCGGGTTTAACTGTGGACATGATGGAATATGTAGTTAAAACCATTGAAGATTTTATCAATTTTAAAATAAACACACATACAAATTAACCAAAAAAAGGAAGCCCAAACTAATAATTTTAGCGTAAAAGTTAATTTATAATTAATTAGTTGAAAGATTCACTAATGGGAAAATTTTTTGCCGTGATATTTTTATCGTTTCTATTTCTTTTAGTAATTCATATTATATTTTTAGGAATTAATGTTTATTTGTGGACAACAGAGGGGCTTGAAGCGTTATTACAACAAAGGAATGTTGTTGAAACAATATACTTTTCAGTATTACTAAAATGGTTGATATTGGCAGATGTTGTGTGGTTATCGTTTGCAGTAGGTTCTTTATTAAAAAGAAAAAAATACAAAACAGGACCAGAGTATTATTTATCTTATGAACCAATCAAAGAACCAATAGTAGCTGTAATTATCCCAACTTTTAATGAAGCAAAAAATGTAGAAAAAGTAGTTAAAGACTACAAATCACAACCAAATGTAAAATATGTTTTTGTTGTTGATAACAATAGTACAGATAATACTCCAGATATTGCAGAAAAATATGGGGTCACAGTAATTAGGAAAAAAATTAACAAAGGGTTTGGGGATTCATGTGTAATTGGATTTAATGAAGTATTGAAAACAGATGCAAATGTTATTGTTCTAACAGAATGCGATGGAACGTTTAATGGTTACGACATAACAAAAATGATTCCATATTTAGATAACTGTGATATGGTTGTAGGAACAAGAATAATTCAAGTATTAACTGAAAAAGGAAATCAGAATGGTATGTTTAATACTTGGGGAAATTTCTTTATTGGAAAATTAATTCAATTAAAATATTTTAGTTTACTTCACATGGGTGTCACTTCTTTTACTGATGTAGGATGTGCACACAGATGTATTAGACGTGACGGATTAGAAAAAATGATAGAAGAAATCAGAAATGACAATAAAAATAACATAGATAAAGATGGTTGGATGTTTTTACCATATCTCAATTTACTCTCAATAGAGAGTGAATTAAAGACTGTTGAAGTACCAATTACATTTAACAAACGTTCTGGAATATCAAAATCAGGAGCTAACATTAAATCAAAAGGTATCAAATTAGGATTAAGAATTATATGGTTAATTTTAGTAAGTTAATACAAAGATGATTTTTTAAACTCATGAAACTTTTAACATCACTAAAAAATAGAGGCATCAGCATAATTATTATTATAATGATAGTATACATTGGTATAATTTTTTATTCGGATATCAATAAAATTTCTGAAGTATTCTACGAAATCAGATATGAATTTGTTGCAGTGATTCTATCACTAGAATTAATATCATTTACATTAAGAGCTTATCGTCAAAAAATATTTTTAGAAAGTTCAGATGTAAAATTATCATTTTGGATAAATTTCAAAATTTCCTTAATAGGAATGTCGATGATAGTAACACCGGGTGGTGCAGGGATGTTGATTAAATCACATTTCTTGAAGAAAAAATTTGGATTGCCGATTTCAAAAACAGTACCAACAGTATTTGCAGAAAGATATCATGATTTTCTTGCATTAACAACGATTCTTTTAGTTTCATTAATTGTTACATTTTCAACAGAAGCAGCAATTAGTGGGGGTATTGCACTGATATTACTGATTGTTGTCTATATAATTTTCACAAATAACACATTGTTAGAAAAAGTACAGCAAAAAATTTTCAAAATAAAATTTATCAAAAATAGTTTTCCAGAAGATGTAGATATCACAGAATCAATTAATTCATTAAAAACGCGTAATTTAATGATGTTTGGATGGATAAGCAGCACAATATTATGGTCAATTGATGCTTTTGCAGTTTATTTTGCTTTTGTAGCATTTAATTTAGATATTGGATTCTTTGAATCAGTTCAAATCTTTTTCTCGTCTTTAATTTATGGAACAATTTCTTTTTTGCCTGCAGGAATCGGAGTTACAGAAGGGGTTTTCATCGGGTTGCTACTTGCAAATGATTTAGAATTACCAATTGCGACGTCGTTGATACTGTTTATTAGATTAACAACGATTTGGTTCTTTACATTTTTGGGGTTTTTGGCATTAAAATTTCTCATAAATAGAAAATAAGATACAGAAATAGTAACAATACATAACCTAAAAAATAGAAAACATGAGTTTTATGTTAAAAGTAAATAGTTTTTAGTATATTTTACAGGGTTAGAATATGGGAATATTATTTGCTCTATTGATTATTTCACTTTTTTGTCTGATTATCACGCATGTTGTATTTTTAGGAGTTAATGTGTTTTTTTGGGTAATAAATGGAATTGATTATGTAACTGAAGGTAATACGTTTCTTGAAATAATATATTATTCAAAATATCTAAAATGGTTAGGATTATTAGATTTTATTTGGATTTCTTTTTTTATCATATTTCTAATTAAAAGAAAACATTACAAAACGGATTCAGATCTACATTATTTAGAAGAAAGAGAAAAAATAGAATCAAGAATATGTGTGATTATACCCACATTCAATGAAGAACAAATTGTAAAGAATGTAATTAATGATTATCAGAATCAAAAAAATGTTCATGAAATTATAGTCATTGATAACAATAGTACAGATAAAACGGTGGGAATAGCTAAATCATGTGGAGTACAAGTAATTGAAAAAGAATTCAACAAGGGTCTGGCAGATTCAGTTATAGTAGGATTAACAGAATTTTTAAAATCAGATTCGAATATAGTTACAATCACAGAATGTGATGGAACATTTAGTGGTAGTGACATGGAAAAGATGATTCCATATTTAGATAACTGTGATATGGTTATTGGAACAAGACAAGTACAAGTACTTACAGAAAAAGGCAATCAAAATAGTATGTTTTACGTTTGGGGAAACTATCTTTTGGCCAAATTAATTCAGATAAAATATTTCAGCCTAACCAATCTGGGCATAGTGGAATTAACAGATGTAGGATGTTTGTATAGATGTATTAGAAAAGATTCACTTGAAAAAATTAAAGATGAATTAGAAACCATAGACGCAAAAAAAATTCGAAATAATCCCAATAATGGATTGATTGCAAATTTTCTAACCATGACAGGAATTGAAAATAATTTAAAAATAGTTGAAGTACCCATAACATTCAAGAAAAGAATCGGCACTTCAAAAAGTGGTGCCAACAAAAAATCAAAGGCGATTAATTATGGATTAAGATTTTTTTGGTATATTTTGATCAAATGATTTAGAATTAGGTTCAAGAATAAAAGAAGATTCGTTCAAAAGAGTTTCAAGAGAAGAAAACTGTGGAACATAATTAATTTTTGTTGCTTTACGTGACAAAGAATAATAAATTTTTTTTAAACCAGTTGGAGATACTAATCCAAAATTTTTTGTTATGTGATATTTTAATTCAAATTTGTTAGAAAATTCTTCTAAAATTTCAAATTTAGAAATGGGTTTTTTACTATATACATCAAAAACGTTGTTAATTTTTTTCTGATGTATACAATTTTTTATTAGTTCATAAAAATCACTTGGATCAATATAATCACGTACAACATCTTCTTTATCTGTAATAAATTCAGAATTATTTTTTATTGCTTTAATTAATTCAGAAATGAAAAAACCACTATTCACATCAATAAATCTACTAAAAAATCCAAAAATTCTCAAATCAATTATATTAAAATCTGGTAAACAACGATGTTTAGATTCAGAATATATTTTTGAGAGAGAATACATTTCACCTTTATCGATTTTATTTATTTGAAATGTAGACACAGAATCATCATCTACCGGAGAAGGAAAGTCTCTACCAAATACTGCGCCACTGCTTAAATTGATATAAAATGTCGTAGGATGGTTTTTCAAATAATTTAGTATTATATTATCATAAAATTCGAGGATATCAAATAAGGGCAATTGATTTTGGATAAGTTCATTGGGATTGCTTATACCGATACAATTTATAATTACATCATATTCGTTTTTTTCAAAATCATCATATTGATTAAATGATACAGTTTCAGGGAAAAGTATTCCTAATGATTTGAATTTTGTTGCATCTCTAGAAAATAAAAATAATTTAAAAGAATCATCTTTTAAAAAAAAGGAAATAAGATTTTTTCCTATATGTCCTGTAGAACCAAAAAGTGCTACATTTTTTTGTTGCATAACGTACTAGTTATGTAGACCAGACACTATTAGATTTATTTGCTTTTGAGACATAATTTTCAATTTGAGATATAGTATAATCATGAATTGATTTTTTATTGTTCTTATAAGCCAGATACCAATCTACAGTTTCATTCATACTTTCTTTAATTGAATATGTTGGTTTCCATTTTAGCATATTTGTTATTTTACTAGAATCAAGTCGTAAAAATTTTGCTTCATGTAGTGAATTCTTTTTTATGTTAATTGATCCATTGCCCCATTTTTTTATTATTTTTTCAGCAATAGTTTTTACAGAAACATCATTAGTCATAGGACCTATATTCCAAGCTCCCCCATATCTTTGAGAATTCTGTGCTAGTTTAATTCCAATCAATAATAATCCTGAAAGAGATTCTAAAACATATTGCCAAGGTCGTATAGATTTTGGATTCCTTAAAATAATTTTTTTATTTGATATTAATGATCTAATACAATCTGGAATTAATCGATCATGTGACCAATCACCTCCACCAATTACATTACCTGCTCTAATAGATGCAATGCCAGGACTATTTTTTTTATTATAAAATGAACGTCTATAGCTGGATACAATTAATTCAGATGCACCTTTACTAGCACTATAAGGATCATGACCACCCATAGGATCATTTTCTCTATATGCATAATCCCATTCTTTATTTTCATATGCTTTATCACTAGTCATAATCAGACAAGATTTTACAGAAGGTACATTTCTGACAGATTCCAATAAATTAGCAGTTCCAAGTACATTTGTCGAAAAAGTTTCAAGTGGAGATTCATAAGATTTTCGTACTAATGATTGAGCAGCTAAATGGATAACAACGTCTGGAGCATGTTTTGACATTACAGAAAAAAGTTTTTCTTTATCATTAACATCGCCAATTTTACTTGTGATGTTTTTTTTAATTTTAATCGAGTCAAATAAAGATGGATTTGTTGGGGGGGGAAGTGAATATCCAATGACTTTTGCACCAAGTAAAGTTAACCACAATATGAGCCAAGATCCTTGAAACCCTGTATGCCCAGTAACAAATACAGTTTTGTTATTATAGAATTTATTAAACAGAGTTTTCATTTACCATACTTTCCAAGGTGCATTATTCTGTTTCCATAAGTTTTCAAGGGATTCTTTCTCTCTTAATGTATCCATTGCTTGCCAAAAACCATCATGTTTAAAAACTCCTAATTGATTCATTTTTGATAATTCTTCCAAAGGTCCCCGTTCAAAAATAGTTTGATCGTCTTTTATGAATTCAAATATTTTTGGTTCAAAAACAAAAAATCCCCCATTGATCCAAGTCAGATCACCTTTTGGTTTTTCTACAAATGTTTCTACTTTGTTATCTCTTATTTTTAATGTACCAAATCTTCCAGGGGGTTGTATAGCAGTAACAGTTCCAATTAATCCGGAATTTTTATGGAATTTGATTGAGTCACTGATATTGATATTAGAAACTCCATCACCATATGTTAAACAAAATGTATCATCAACATATTTTTCAATACGTTTTATTCTTCCACCAGTCATTGTATCATCACCAGTATCAACAAGAGTGATTTTCCACGGTTCTGCATTTACATCATGAATTTCAGTTGTATTATTTTTAATGTCAATAGTTACATTTGACATATGTAAAAAATAGTTTGCAAAATATTCTTTTATCATATATCCCTTATAACCTAAACAAATAACAAAGTCATTAATTCCATGAAAGGAATAATTTTTTAAAATATGCCATAATATTGGATATCCACCTATTTCAACCAAAGGTTTAGGTCTAACAATTGTTTCTTCAGATATTCTAGTACCTTGGCCTCCTGCTAAAATTACTGCTTTCATAAAGATAGTGAAAAAAATGATATAATAAAAATTCTTAGAATAAAATGTAAAAAAAAAATCCAAAAATAGCCTCATTTGAATAACTAGTGTTTTTTGTTACTAATCACATCTAATTTTTCGAGTTCTTTTGTACTCAAGATTCTATTAGAATTAATTTTACTGTGTTTTCTTGATAAATATTTCCAGTTTTTTAACAACCAAATAATTGCTTTTAAAACCATGAAAAAATTAGGATTAGAGGCAATTGTATTCTCATATTTAGTAGATTTCATATTAGTAGTTCCATGAATTTTATAATCAAACCAAATTTTTAACTCTCTGAACCCATAGTTTACAAAAAATAAAAAAATATTTTTTAAGACTAGTTTTTTTTCAAAATTTGTGATTTTCATAGATAATTGATTTTTAATACCATGAAACGATGATTCAGATTTAAAGAGATTAACAGTTGAACCTCCAACATGATATACAATAGAATTAGGAATTATAATATTTTCATAACCAGATATCCACAAACGCCAACCAAGATCAATATCTTCAAATGAAAAAAAGAATTTTTCATCAAAACCATCTAATTTTAAAAATAATGATTTTTTGATAAGCATACAAGCAGCTCTTGCTGCAAAAATTTTTCTTGGGGCAGTGATTTGTGTTTTTGAATTATACGCAACTCCAATAGAATCAATAAAATCTCCACTAGAATCAACATCACCATTAGGTTTTAAGAGTAAACTTTGAAATGCACCATTTTTTACATTTTTTTTGGCATTATCGATTAACAATTTGAGAAAATCTTTAGTTACAACAGTATCATTATTTAAAAATAATAAATATTCACCGTTAGAAATTTTTGAAGCTAAATTATTAGGATGTGCAAATCCCATATTTGTGTCAAGTTTTACAAGATTAATAGATGGGTAATTTTTTGTCACAAAATCAACACTATCATCTGTGGAGTTGTTATCGACTAGAATTACCTCAAAATTATTATAATCTATGTCAAAAAGCGATTCGAGGCATTTTTTTAAAAATAATTTTCCATTGTAATTTATAATTATTATTGAAACTTTTGGTGACACCATATTTTTAAAAAAAATATGAATGATAAAAATCATTACTAAGACAGTATTAACAAATATGACGAAAATGTTTAGATAAAAACATGTGAGATGACAAAGATATTAACTACTAATTATGAACCAAATAAAATTTAATCCATATACTAATCCTTTTTTCTTTTGGTTGGCTTGAGATTTTGAAATTCCAATACGTTTTTTGAAAGTTATTGGGAGTTCAACTATTTTTAGATCATTTGAAATTCCAAGCATTGTAAGAAATATGGTAAATAGCCAACCCTTTTTTCTATAGATCACTTTTTGTGCATAAGGAGATTCAAGTTGAGATATAATTTTTTCAAGTGAATCTTTTCTAATTGCTCTATATGAACAACCGACATCTGTTAATTCCACTATGCCCAGATTGGTTAGGCTGAAATATTTTAATTGTAATAATTTTGCAATAAACAAATTTCCCCAAACATAAAACATACTATTTTGATTGCCTTTTTCTGTAAGTACTTGTACTTGTCTTGTTCCAATAACCATATCACAGTTATCTAAATATGGAATCATTTTTTGTATATCGTTAGCTGCAAATGTTCCATCACATTCTGTTAAAATTATAATATTAGCATCTTTTTTTATTGCTTCTTTTAATCCAAGATAACATGAATGACCATATCCAAGATTTTCTTGTTTAGTGATTACTTCTGCACCAGCTTGTTTTGCCAATAAAACAGTATTATCATTACTATGATTATCAATTACTAGAACATTTGAGACAAATTTTTCATTTTTATAATCATTGACTACATTAGTAACTACATCTTCCTCATTATATGTAGGGATGATCACACAAACTTTTGGGTTTGCAATTGAATTAACCGCAAAATAATGTTTGTCAATATCAGTTTTGTAGTGTTTTCTTTTAAACAAGAAAACTAGAGCAGCGCCAATCCAGATAAAATCAACCATGATTATCCATTTAATTTGATTAGAAGTCACAATTCTCTCCCCAAGATTCATTCCTTCTAACAAATTTTGTAATCCTCCTGTAACCCATGAATAAATAGTCAGAGAAGCAAAAATTATGTTAATAACAAATAGAATTAAAAATGAAATTACTAAAAGTGTGTATAACTTTCCCATGATAGAGCATTTTAAGTCACATTAATAATGATTTAAAAAGATACCAGAGTCATAGTTTGATGTACAAGTGTTATAAATGTAAAAAAAATTAAAACCATATTGACAAATGTACTAGTCACAGGAGCAACTGGATTTATTGGTACAAATCTAATACACAAATTATTAGATTCAGATTATAACATAAGCATTTTTACACATAAAAAAGTAAATACAAAACACATCAGAAATATAATTTCAAAATTAGATGTACACAATGTAGATTTATCTAATCCTAAGAGTGTCAATGAGAAAATCAAAAAGATAAAACCAGAAATAATATATCATTTAGCAACGTATGGTGTAAATCGTAATCAAACAGACGATGGAAAAATTATTAAAACAAATATTCTTGGGACTTTGAATTTATTTAATTCCATATCTCAATACAAAGAAGTAAAGAAAATAGTAAATGTAGGAAGTTGTTTCGAATATGGTCCAAAATTAAAAAAAATAAAAGAAGATGATGAAACCAACCCACAATCAATATATGGTATTTCCAAAGTCGAACAAACAAATATTGCAAGATATTTTTTTGAACAGAAAAAGTTACCCATAACAACATTAAGAGTATTTAATACATTTGGGCCATTTGAGAATCCCAATAGATTAATTCCAAGTATGGTATTAGCATCATTAGTTCAAAAAAAAATAATCATAAATAATCCAAAAGATGTTCGTGATTTTGTTTTTGTGAAAGATGTTGTTGAAGGAATGGTTAGAACATCAAAAATTAAAAAATCAGGAGAAATTCTTAATATTGGAACATCAAAAGAATATCAAGTAAAAGAGATTGTCAGAAAATTATCTAAAATTACAAACTATGATAATGTGATATTTAATAAAAGTAGAAATCATGAATATGGAGGAAAAATTATTGCAGACATAACTAAATTAAAAAGAAGTCTAAAATGGGAACCAAAGTACACTATGGAGGAAGGCTTGAAAGAAACAATAGATTGGTTTAAAACAGAAAAATTATAGATGCGAAAAAATTTCAAATATGCTCATACTTATGAGTAATTCTAGTGATGAATTTTATACACAAAAAATTCACCTTGATTTGATTTATAAACAAACTCAAAATTTTCTGGGATGTTTGGATCATTAGGATTTCCCAAGATCATCAAATCATAGACCTGAGTAGTATCATTGTACGGATAATGTCTTTCTGACAGTTTTTGATAAACAAGATAATCAGGAATTATTTCTAAAAGATTATGACGATCTGAAGGATTACTGTATCTATTTGAAACATACATATCAAAATCAGACCAATTTTCTCTTGAAATAAACGTGTTCAAACCATCTCCAGATTTACCTTCAGTAAAAGTTGTGTAAACTAATTTACTGTCAGCATAATATGCAATTGGTAACCACCGTGTCATGATATAGCTTTCATCAATATCGGGTTGATTTGACAGAAATGTACCTAATTCAAAGTATTCTGAGCCTCTAGGAGGTAGATGATTAAGATTGAATGCGTCAAGAATTTTTTGAAGATCATAGGTTTCAATATTAGATGATTCTAAAACATCATAAGAATATAGATGAGTTTCTAAAAATTTTCCAGCAAAAATTGTTTGAGACATAAGTATTAGAAAAATTAACAATAAAGAAAAATTCTTTAATTTATTTTTTTGAGAGACAGATAGATGAGACTTGGTTAATTTCAGATTTGGTAAAAATTCAATAAAAAATAATGAAGAGAGTATAGAAGTTGTGATTATAACAGGTAATAATTGATATGGTTGGCCTAATTTAGCAATAGAAATAATTATCCAATAAATAGTAGATATAAATATCAAAATTGAAAAAGACTTAGAAATATACTTGAAATTTAAAATTCCTAAAGAAATCATGGGAATAATAAAAATAGCAAAATAATGAATAGTGAAATCTCCAAAAAACAATATAGCGAAAATAGAAGAAAGAATTGTAGAAATTAACACGTAGATGTTGAGTTTGTTTAGTTTGAATTTTATCGAATATAGAAATCCTCCAAATACAGGAATTAATGAAATAAATGGAATAGCTGAGATTAAAGAAATATTTGAAAAAGTGTTAAAATTAAATAACAAATTAGGATTATGGAAAAATAAATTGTAAAAATAATTTTTTAAAAACAGATTAAAATCAGCAAGCATACTCACTTGAAATTGTCTAGACTCAGAAACCAGATTTGCCTCAACTAGTTCTCGCCATTCTGGAGTTTGGTATTCATAATAAATAACTGCATACCAGTCTGAATTTCCTTCTAAAAATACTCCATGTGAAGTATAATTATAGAACATTAAAGGGCTAATCGTTAAGAAAAAGAAAAATAGGCATAAAAGTGGATATTTAAATTTAGTAAAATTTTGTTTTTCACGGATTAAAAGATAAGCAAACAATCCTAGAAAAATTGGTAGTGATTGGGATCTTAACATTGAAGATATTCCTAAAAAGACTGTAGAAAGGATCACATCTTTTTGAGAAAATTCTTTTTTTGTTATAAAATAAAAGGAAATCATAATAAAAAATATTGGTAATAATTCATTAACAGCTTCTACTGAAAGAAATAAAATTCTAGGATTAAAAACAAAAAATAATTGAGTTAGTAAAGCAATATTTCTATTAAAAAAATTATTTGTGATGTAATATGATAGAAGGATTATTCCAAGTCCGCTAAAAATTGAAATAATTTTTCCAGAAATAAATGCATCTTGAATTAAATAATTCAATGCAGCATGAATAATGGAACCTCCTGGTGGAGAATCAAAAATTTCTACATTTTCTCCATTACCTTGTAAGATTTGATCACCCCACCAAAAATAAAGAACACCGTCATCACTAAACCAATATGGGTGATGGAAAAATGAAATGTAAATCACTATACCAAAATAAATTATCGCAAGGTATATTGGAATTTTGCGTGAGAAATTATTTGTAAAAGTTTCTTGTATATTAGACATATAATTCACGTTTAAGATTCCTTAACGTACAAATTTTTTCTATATTCATCTCTGTCTAAAAATGGATACATATCTTCTAGTGGTCTTGATGACATTGAACCATCTTCATTAACTTTTGAAGACACAGAAGGTAACACCATAAGATCTCGTGGCACCATTACATCACAAATCATAGGACCATCATAATCAAGTACTTCACCTATAACATCTGCTAATTTTTCATGTTGACTTACTCTTACGGATTTAATGCCATAAGCATCTGCAACTTTTAAAATATCAGGAAATGAAAGACCAGACTGCGGGCTTTCACCTAAAAATCTTTTATTAAAATATTTTTCTTGTGTTACACGGATAGAATGATAACCATCATTATTGATTACAAATAATTTAATGGGTAAATTGTATTCTACAACAGTTTGTAATTCTTGAATATTTAATTGAAAAGAGCCATCTCCAGATATAGCTATTACCCTATTACCAGTTGCAACAGAAATTCCAATAGAAGCTGGAAGAGTATAACCCATAGTAGACAATCCTGCAGATGCAATGTATCTTTGATTTTCTTTTAATTTAAGACCCTGAGATACTGAAAAGGCAGCACTTGCATCAGAAACAAAAACATCATCTTTTGATGCTTGTTTAGATAATTCTTCAAGAAACACGTATGTGTTAACAGATTCTTTAAGATTATGATATTCAGGTAAACATACAGGGTACTTTTTTTTCCATAAAATGCATTGTTTTAGCCAATCTGAAAAATTATGTAATTCAGAATTTGCACATAGCTCCAATAATTTGGTAAGAGCATCTTTTGCATCAGAATGTATTAACAAATCAATTGATATGCTCTTTTTTAGGTGAGATGTTTTGTCAATGTCAATGACAATTTTTTTTGCTTCTTTAGCAAATTTATCATAATCATATCCAATAGCAGAAGTATTCAAACTAGAACCTATACAAATTAGTAAATCAGAATTTTGCATGGCTAAATTAGCTGCTCTTGTACCCTTAATTCCAATAGTTCCAATATTTTGAGGAGTTGCATTTGTCATGTTATCAATTCCCAGGTAGGGCGTAACAACAGGTATTTCAAAGTTATCTGTAAATTTTTTTAAGATGTTTATTGCTTTTGAAATTCTCACTCCTCTGCCCGCAATAATTGTGGGGCGTTTAGATTGTTTTAAAAGAAAAACAAGTTCAGAAATTTCTTTAATATTTGTTACAGGTTTTTGTTGTTCAGTAGGAGTGAATTTTTCTAATGTTGAAGGTTCAATAATTGCACTTTGAACATCTAATGGAATATCTATCCAGACAGGTCCAGGTCTACCTGATTTTGCAATGTAAACTGCTTTTTCTAATTCATATCGTACCTTTTCAGGTTCATTTAATACAATTGAATATTTTGAAATTGATTCAATTATCGGAATAATATTTAGTTCTTGGACTCCAAATTGCCTTAATCCAGGTACATCAGAATTATATGTTGTGTCGGATTTTTTAACTTGCCCTGAGATGTATAGACATGGTACAGAATCTTGCCATGCACCAGCCAGTCCAGTAATGGCATTAGTACATCCTGGTCCAGTTGTAAAAAAACCTACACCAAAATTTTCAGTAGCACGAGAATACGATTCAAGTGCCATAGAAGAAGTTTGTTCATTATGTGTACAAATTGTTTTGATCTTACCATGAGATACAATTCCATCTGATAAATGCATATTTCCAGCCCCTACTAAATTGAAAACATGCCTAACATGAAGTTCATCATAGATAAAATTCGCTATATAATCTGCTACACGCATAAAATTCCTTGAATTATAGGAATTTATTTTTATTCTTATTGTCAGGAAGACTAAATTTTCACATTGGAAATACAACATTATCGAACATTTGAAGGAAAAGTAGAATTTAGTACAAAATAGATGAATTATTCATGAATATTGTCATTCAATATATGAGATTTTATGTGAATTAATATTGAATTTTTTTTATGTACATAAAATATATGAAATGTGTATTAATTAATGGAATTAGTAAAAATAGATAGAATGTATTTAATATCACATTACAATTATCTCAAAAAATTCTAACTTAAGATATTATCACATATTTACTAATTTACAACATTTAAGATATAATTAAATATCAACATTATCATTTTCAAAAAGTATGATGAATAGATTATCCACAGTTAAAGAAATATTTGAACTACTCATTCATAAACGAAAATTTCACATGTTTCCAATAATTACCATATTAATTGCATTAATTGGTGTCACTGCAATGACTCAAACTGGCTTAGTTGCATTCATCTATCCAATTTAAAATGGAATTATCATCTCCAAGATTCAAAGCATTAGCTGTAACTGCAGGCATATCATTTTGGTTTTTCATAATATCTAGTGCAGCAGATCTGTTTACTATTGAGATTATGCTTTTTGTAATAGCTGGCATAGGTATAATTACACAGATTTTTGCATCTAAAATATCTAAAGTTCTTGATGTATTTGCTATTGTGAATACAAAAATATTTCTTGGGTTATTATTCATTTTTGTAATTTCACTTTACGGAATAATTTTTAAAATTTTAAAAATTGACATTTTACGATTAGAAAGGAAAAATAATACATACTGGTTAGAAACTGAAGAAAGTGATAGTAAAGGAGTAGTTAAACAATACTAAATTGTATACTCTAGGGATTTCTTGTTATTATCATGATTCTGCTGCAGCTTTACTTAAAGACGGAATAGTAGTTGCTGCTGTTGAAGAAGAAAGATTTTCACGTAAAAAATTTGATGATGGTTTTCCTAAATTAGCTATAGAGTGGTGTCTTGAAGAAGCAGGAATAACACCTAATCAAATAGAATCAGTTGCATTTTATGATAAACCTGTCTTAAAATTTGAACGATTATTAGATAATTATATCGGAGTTGCCCCACGTGGCTTATACAGTTTTCTAGATGTCATTCCAAAATGGATTCATAAGAGATTATGGATAAAAAATGAAATTAAAAAAAATCTAAAAGGTTTTGCAGGACAAATTATTTTTCCAGAACATCACATGTCCCATGCAGCACATGCATTTTTTACTTCATCGTTTGATGAATCTGCAATATTAAATATAGACGGTGTAGGAGAATGGACAACTACATCATTTGGTTTTGCACAAAATAATGAAATAAAATTAACTCATGATATTCGATGGCCACATTCTGTAGGTCTTTTGTATTCAGCATTTACATATTTCCTTGGATTTCAAGTAAATGAAGGAGAATACAAATTAATGGGTTTATCATCATATGGCAAACCAAAATACTATGATCTAATTGTAGATAATTTAGTTGATGTGAAAGATGATGGCAGTATTCATCTTAATATGAAATATTTTGCATTTACATATGATAAAGTTATGACAAACAAAAAATTTTCGTTATTATTTGGAATACCACGTAGACAAAAAAATGATAAAACAGAACAAATTCATTTCGATATTGGAGCTAGTATACAAAGGGTTCTTGAAGACATATTGTTAAAGATGACTAACCATGTTTATGAAAAAACTAAAATGAAAAATCTTTGTTTAGGAGGTGGAGTTGCATTAAATGGTGTTGCAAATTATAGAATTTTAAAAGAAAGTCCTTTTGAGAATATTCATATTCCACCATCCCCGGGCGATGCAGGTAGTGCCATTGGATGTGCACAATATCTTCATTATATTTATAATAAGAACAAAAGAATTATTGAAAAAGATCATGCAAAATTAATTCGTGAAAATGTGTATGTTGGACCACAATTCAAGGATAAACAAATCAAGTATTTTCTAGATTCAAATAAAATCCCCTATCAAGAATTTGATAGACAATCATTATTACAATTTACTGCTAAGATAATCTCTGATGGAAATATAGTTGGGTGGTATCAAGGAAAAATGGAATGGGGTCCAAGAGCTTTGGGAAATAGAAGTATTTTGGCAGATCCTCGTGAAGTAAAAATGAAAGATATACTTAACGAAAAAATCAAACATAGAGAATCATTCAGACCGTTTGCACCAAGTGTACTTGAAGAGTATGCATCAATGTATTTTGAGATTGACATTCCAAGTCCATATATGCTAATGGTAGCTAATGTAAAACAACCTGACAAAATTCCTGCAGTAACACATGTTGATGGAACCGGTAGATTACAAACAGTTTCAAAACAATCCAACCCACTATACTATGATCTCATAAATGAATTTTACAGAATAACAAATATTCCAATAATAATCAACACATCAATGAATGTAATGGGTGAACCAATTGTCAATACACCGGAACAAGCATATAATATGATCAAAAAAACAGATATGGACTATATTGTTATGGGGAGTTATGTAATTTCTAAATCAAGTAGTTAATTATTATGTCAGTTCAAGTATCATATAAAAAACAAATTACAATTTTCTTATTTTTATTTGTAATATTATTATTTACAATTGAAACAGGAGCAAGAATTTATGAATATTTTGAAAATAATGAATGTGAATTTATTGGAAATGATGCATTAAAAAATTTAGATATATCCAAACAAAATCAAATTTGTAAAGATAATACATCCATTACATACGAAGTGAATGGGGTTTTAAGATTTGTTCCAAATCAAGATATGGAAACAATAAAAATTAATTCACATGGATTTAGAGGTGTAGATTTTTCTGAAAAAAAGGATTCTGATGTTTATAGGATATTTGTTGTTGGGGGTTCAACAGTTTTTGGATCGGGTTCCACATCAGATGACACAACCATTCCGGCATTTCTTCAAAAAATAAGTAGAGTGTCAAACACTGATAAAAAAATTGAAATTATCAACGCAGGGATTGGAAGTGCATATTCATTTTCTGAAAAATATCTCATTGAAAATAATTTAATAAAATTTCAACCTGATTTGATAATTGTTTATTCTGGAGGAAATGATGCTCATAATAGATATGGAGAAGAATATACAATTCCAGGAATATCTCCAAATAATATTTCGTCATCAGATCAAACAGATTTTCTTAATATAGTTAAAAAAAGTATCAAAGAAACTAACTACAGAACACCATTTGTATTAACAAAAATCATCAGTCAATTTAATGAAGATATTCAAATCAACAATAATTCAAAAAAACAAGTACAAGAATTATGGACATCGAGAATGGGCGAAATTTGTGAAGAAAATAAGAAGAATGATATTAAAACTATAATTTTGGTTCAACCAATGTTAAATTCTGGCAATAAACATCTTTCAAATAGTGAAGAAACATTATTAGAAAAATACGGTGTCTATATGACAGATACATTAAACATACTTGATAAAATGTCAAATTCGTTAATCAAATTAGAAAAAATGTGTGATGGAACTTATGATTTAAGAACAAGTTTTGAGGATACAACAGAATCTCTTTTCTTTGATCATATTCATGTAAATGATTTAGGCAATAAGATTATTGCAGAAAAAATCCATGAAATTTTAAGAAATCATATGTAGCAGATTCAATAAATGCTACAATTGTGTATTTTTATGCTCAATATTTTTCATATTGAAAAAATATCAATTATCTTAACGATTTTGACGGATTTTATTTAAATAAAAAATGAGAATGGCGTTAGAGATCCAAACAGGGAATAAAGAAAGTAATTGTATTCCTAATTCAATAGTTTTTCTTTTAATAGATTTTATTTTTTTATACTGTTTAAATTCATAAACATATTTTACTTGAAGTGATTCATCAAGTTGTCCTAAAATTTCATTTTTAATTTTTGAAATATAATGTAATGTTTTTAAAATATTTTTATGTGATAATTGATTAGAGTGTATTCTATATTTTATCAACGGTTTTAAAATTAAATAAAATTTAGTATCACACAGTATTGCAGAACTAAGAAAAAAATCATAGTCTATTGCTACAGGATCATCAAGAGATCTAAATGAAACTTGTTTAAACAAAGATGATGGAACTAATGTTGTATTAACATTGATTTGTTGTCCATCTAATAATCTAATATTATAATCAAAATCAGATAGATTATTGTAATCTGACTCATGAAATTCTCTAAGAATTTTTCCAGAATTATCTATAATATTCCAATTTGAATAAATTATTGTATTTTCAGGATGATTTTTTGTTTCATTAATAAGAATTTCAATGGTATTAGGATACATAACATCATCTGGAGAGAACCATTTAAACCAATTACCTTGCATTTTACTTATCCCAAGATTTAGTGCAGATGCGAGTCCATTGTTTTTCTGAGTAAAGATATTTAATTTATCAGAATATTTCTTTAGAATTTCAGGTGACGAATCAGTAGAACCATCATCTACTACTATTATCTCAATATTTTGATATGTTTGAGAAATTACAGAATCCAAACACTCTTTCAAATATTTCTCAGAATTGTAAACTGGAATTATTACCGATACAAAATCTGAGGTCATCATATATTCAGTATATCATGAAATTATAATCTTAGTGAATCTAGAGTCTTTTTTTGATAAAATCAATTGATTTTATTGGTGATGGATCAATTCCCAACCTAACAGCATAATATATCGAAGAGTAATCTAGTAGATAAATTAGGCACATAATTTTTGATAAAATTCCACCATCAACTGTAAAGATCTCGTGATATTTTATTTTGTTCGTATCAAAATACTGTCGCATAATATCCCAGCGTTCTTTAGTTTTAGGATGATCATCAATTCCCTCAATCATAATAGGAACCATATCAGATGGGCTCTCCCATGATACTACTCCATTATGTCCACTCTCAATTACATCCTCAACTATAACATGAGTTTTGGCATTTTCCTGCAAAGAGTTCTTAAAACGAATTGCAGCTGCCTGTAGTCCCCATGGATAATATATCACAGGAATACCATCAATCCATTTAGCCAGATCAAGTGATGAATTTGTCTCAGAAAAATTTGTAGATGATATTTCTTTTGAGAGATGTTCCAATGATTCAATAGATTGAGTTATCTCTGATTCATCTATTGGAATTATAGAGTTTAGAGTTTTAAGAATTGAATATGCAAAGTTTGGAAATGATGCACGTGGTGAGTGAATTTTAGGAATTTTTCTAAATTCAATATTATTTTTATTACAAAAAGATTCAATCAATCCACCTGATGAAAAACCAATTACTTTACAATTTTTTTTACTTGCAGACTCTAAACTAGTCAAAGTTTCAGTAGTATTTCCAGATACACTAGTTGCTATTACAAGCGTGTTCTCATCTACTGTTTTTGGAAGAACGTATCCCTTTACAACAGTTGTATGAATGTCAGTTTTAGATAGAATAGATGAAAATAGATCACTGATAGTTCCTGATCCGCCCATTCCAGAAAATACAACATGATCAATGTCTTTGAAATCAACTGATTCCAAATTAGATTCGTATGCCTCTTTTGCAATCTGTGGCCATTTATCATAAACTTTGTACATCCCTCCAGAATCATATTTTTCTAAAATTTCTCTAGTAATCAAGTAATCAAGAAAGAAAGTTCAATCCATTTAATTTATTCTAAAATTGGTGAATTGTTACTCAACTTGTTGGAGGATATTTCACACATTTGATTTAAGGTTAAAAATTAGCCCCGCCTGAAACTAATTCATGAGGGAGTGTATCGTATCTCAATTTACGCACAGCATTCAAGATAGAAATTGCTTAATCTCAATTTTTGGTATAACGAGAAAAATCAACAGTATTTTTTATGATCTCGGAGGTATTTTGATACAAACCATTTTACAAAAATAAATCCATTATCCTGTAAATATGATGATTCAAGTTTCTTAACATAGGTGTCTTTTTCTTTTGGTTCAATATTCAACATCGGATATTTGTTTTGGTGTAATATCAATAACATTATCATTCTTCCAATTCTTCCATTACCGTCAATGAATGGGTGTATCAATTCAAATCTTCTATGGAATCTTGCTGAAATCGCAACTGGATTCATTGTTTTTTTATTTTCTTTATACCAGTCCAGTAAATTCTCAATGTCTGGAATTACGTCAGCCCATAATACATATTCTGTTTTACCTATGTAAGGGGTGACATCTTCTCGTCTAAAACTTCCTGCATTATTTATGTCAGTTTTTTGAAAAAGTTTTTCATGCCATAAAAGAATCAATTTTTGGGTAATATCATCTTTGTAATTCAACATTTCATCAAAGATAATTGCAATTTGTTCAGCTTCAATAATATCTTCAGTTGATGTATCTTTTGAGGATAAGTTATGTTCCAATAGTCTTTTTGTTTGTCCCAATGTCATTGTACTTCCCTCAATTCTTTGAGTGCTGTAAGTATGTGTAATTTTAAATCCATGATATTCAGATTTTAGAATCTTAGGATCAACCGTTTTTGTATGGGAAAAATAATTTTTTTTTATTTCTTCTAATAGTGGAATTTTTTCTTTTCTAAAAATTTCTTCTTCAAATTCTTTTTTTATCTGTTCAATATTTTCAGGAATTACTTTTCCAAGATATTTTTCATATTGACGAATAGTAGTTTTGTGAATCAGATAATGATAATTCTGTTTTCCTTTTTTTCGTTGTGTTATAGAAACCATATATTGCCTTACCCAGTGTAATATTTAATATTTAATAAATATCATAAATTACGCTGGGTAATATTTTTATAATTTCGTAAATGGGTCTTTGCATCTTTTCTTAGTTCTTGATAAAGTGCATTATACAGATCATTTTTCGAACTTACAATATCTGCTTCAATGAATGTTTTTATTTTTACAACATGTTTCTTCCACCATTCTTTATCAATTATTTCAGATACAATTCGCGGATCCACTACAAGCTTGAACTCTGAGCTGTATTATCTAAATAGTTCAAATTTTATGAAAGCGTGAGAACTAAAATCACGCTTGATAAAGCAAAAAAATGATAAAAATACAGATACAGGCACAAATAATATCATTCCATGGATTGTATTTTTATTTTCAATTGGAATAGTGTTGATTAGTTTAGTTTCAGTCGTATTTCCAGCCATCATTTTATCATCAGAGTCACAAATTCCAGGAATCATTGGTACATCTCCAGACTCATTTGAGGTAGGGGTTTGGGCAGGACCATTAATTGCAGTAAATATAATTATATTTCTCATTACAATTCTTCATTTCAAAAATAAACTACCATTAACAATATCAAAATTCTTTGAAAAGTTATTCAGATTAGAGGTATCAAAAAAAGTTACAATTATAACAATTGCAATAGTTTTATCAGCATACATTATTGGAACAGTCCCAGAATTGCAAACAGAAGAAAAGTGGGAAGATTTTATCCCAATGGAAAAAAGACTAAGAGAATCTATCATCTCGGATAGATTTACAATTGAGGATGCCATAAATGGCAATCCAAACTATCCAGTATTTGAGCCACACACAAAGTATTCCTTACTAATAATTTCTGAAAAAGTATTTGGAAATTTCAAAGTAATTCCATTTCTTGCAAGCATTACTCTTTTACTGACTACTTATCTTATTACAACATCAATTACAAACAAAAGATTTGCAGGGATTATTGCCATGCTAGTACTCATTCAAAGTAATATATTTTTATCATATGATACATCAGCTACTTATTCAAATTTCTGGATCTTGTTTTATTTACTATCATTGTATTTCGTATACAGGTTTTGGCCTCTATCCCCCATTGCATACATTTTATCAATTCCGTCAAAGGCATTAACTGTAGTATTTTTGCCATTATCATTGTACTTTATTTTAAGGGCAAACATTTCAAGAAATAAAAAAATAGTTCTCTCAATTTCTACTAGTGCAATAATTATTGTTGGGGGAATAGCAGTATTATCAGGAAATATTGGAGATGTCTCAAAAAATGAAGAATTTGATGAAAAAGAGTTTTGGATGGGATTTACCTCATTTTCATATCAACTAAGATTTGACGGATTGGTGATATTATTTCTTTTACCATTAATAACAGGGTTGTTCATAGCCTCAAAGAAAGGAGTAAAGCATGCAGATTCTCTAATGATTTTAATTTCAGGAATGCTAATTATTGCACCATTTCTAACAGCATTTACAAATCAAACCAATCAACCATACAGATTTGTTCCACTGGTAACGTTTTTTGCAATAGGAATAGGTGTGTTATTATCAAAAAAGAGACTAGACTAGTCTTACAAATGTCCAAGTGGATTTTAGTGAATCACCAGGAACTACTAGTAGTCCATCATGTGCAAATCTAGCCAACGGGATTATTTTTCCATCTAGATTATCTGAAAGATTGGTACTACCAATGACATTATCGAAATCAAAAGTAATGATTCTAGTTCTTTGAATGATTTGATATTTTTTTCCATCAATGATTACGATTGGATCATTTCCAACTGATGCTTCAAAATCTAGAAAATCATAAAGAGGAAGTAAATCAAGATCAGTAAATTTTGATGACTCCAAATATGTAATTAATTGACCATCAGAGTTTCGAAGTTCTGACTGGACATTAACAAAAAGTCCATCCTCTAGACTGGTTTGAGTTTGGGCATATGAGAAACTGATAAATGAAATTGTAATTAAAGACAACAAAACAAAAAGAACTTTCATAATTTGAAATTAAAATATTGATATTTAATCTAGTTGTTCGTAGTGATCTCTTTTCCCAACAACTCTTTGTATAGGGATATAGCATCTGTTTCATCTTTTGGTCCAACTATTACTGCAGAGCCTTTCTTCATGAAATTAACAGACATTTCATTTGTTCGTAGTGATAACCCAAACTCACCTTGATTCTCAACTAGAAATCCCTTTTCTTTTGCAATATTGGTTACTTTATCGACTTCAAGATCAAATGTAGTGGTAGGTGTAATTGAGAATGTTCTTTTTCCTTGATTTCTGCCGCACAATTCTTCTAAGAGTAATTCTTCTCTTACTACTTGCTCTAATTCACCAGTTCCACAAACAGGACACTCTTCTGCTCTAAAGGTACGAGTGCTAGTAAAATCAAGATTCTCAATATCAACATGTAGTATTTTATCAGATAGACTTGGTTTCTTACCCATGACAACCTTGACTGCTTCAGAAACTTCAATTCCACCTACAATAGATAAAATTGACGGATGAACACCCTCTATACTACAAGTAGGCATAGAATCCTCATCAAGTGATGGAAACATGCAGTAGTAACATGCACTAGTTTTAGGTAGTATGGTAAATATCTGACCAGACACTCCAACTGCAGCACCAGTAACAAATGGGATTCCAAATTTTACACATGCCTTATTCAATGCATATCGTGCATTAACTGAATCCAATGCATCAACTACAACATCACATCCCTCAACTACTTCAAGAGCTGTATAATCATTAACTGATACTGCCAATGCTTCAATGGTACAATCAGGATTTAGTTTTTGTAATTTCTTTGCGGCAACTTCAACTTTGACTTGACCAACATCATCCTCATCAAACATTGTCTGTCTATGTAAATTTGATAACTCTATTACATCTCTATCAACAATTCTTAGAGTACCAACACCCATTGCAGCAAGTCTTGTAGTTATTGGGTTGCCCAATCCACCAGTTCCAACAACACAAATTTTTGCATTTTTTAATTTCAGTTGACCATTATACCCAATCTCTTCAAGCATTACTTGTCGAGAGAATCTATCTAGTTCTTTTTTGGATAGTTCTTCAGATCCGCCAGCTACTGCAGGTAAAATATACACTTCATCACCATCTTTTAGAGCAGTATCCATGCCACTAGAAAATTTTGCGTTCTTTCCATTGATGTAAATGTTAATCAAAGAACGTGGAGTGCCATCACCTTCTAGTACTCTTCTTTTAAAATCATCACCCATCACTTCAGATATCTTTGCAAATGCGTCTTGCAGTGAACCAGCAGAAATCTCAGTTTTTTTCTCACCACCTCCAGAATTAAGTACAGATGGAATTGTAAATGTGATATTAGACACTAGTTTACTACCGCCGATATTTCTGCAATGTCTGCATTCATTGTTTGGGGCTTTTTTAGTACTGACATAATGGATTCAGTTGCTTTAAGACCATTTCCAGTCACATAACATACTACTTTGTCGTTTTTGTCAATCTTTCCCTGTTCCACCATCTTTTGTAGTACAGAGATAGATACACCTCCAGCAGGCTCTGTAAATATCCCCTCAGTCTGAGCTAAAAGCAATATAGCATCTAAAATTTCTTTATTGTTACATTCTTCTGCAAATCCATTATACTGTGCTAGTCGTTTTAGTACATATCGTCCATCTCCGGGATCCCCTATTGCCAAACTTTTGGCTACAGTATCAGGATTCTCAACTGGAATAACTTCTTTGGAATTTTTCTTAAATGCATCAACTATAGGGGCGCATCCATGTGGTTGTGCTGCAATCATGTGCATGTTTGATACATCATTTAGTAATGAAACTGTCTGTAGTTCTTCAAATCCTTTACAAATTGCATTAAACATGGCGCCACTACCAACTGGAACTATTAGTTGATCTGGAACCGTCCAGTCAAGTTGTTCTGCAACCTCAAATGAAAATGTTTTAGAGCCTTCTACATAATGAGAGCGCATGTTAATGTTTACTATACCGATTCCCTTACTGTCACCAATTTGTGCTGCAATTCTATTTGCATCATCATATGTTCCATCAACTGCAATGTAATTTGCACCATACGATAATGCTTGTGTAATTTTTGCCATCTCAATATTACTTGGTGCAAATACATGGCACGGCAATCCTGCCTTTGCTGCATGTGCTGCTGTGGCTGATGCTAAATTGCCAGTAGATGCACATCCAACGGCAGACAATCCAAATTCTTTTGCTTTTGATATTGCAACACCTGCGGGCCTGTCTTTGAATGAGAATGTAGGGTTTACAGAATCATTTTTGATGTAAAGATTGTTTAGTCCTAATTTTTTCCCAAGATTTTCAGCTTTGATGAGAGGAGTCATTCCTGCACCAATGGATACAATATTTGATTTGTTCTCTATGGGTAGTAATTCAAAATATCTCCAATAGGTATGTTCACGATTAGAAAAGGTATCTTTTGTAATTATAGGAAAGTCATATTTTACATCTAGTGGCCCAAAACACTCATCACAAACATACTTGAAAGCAGTATCATAGTCTTTTTTACATTCTCTGCACTGTAATGATGTTCTAGCCAAGATCAATTTCTCCTTTGATAATATACATAAAAAATCCTAATATCAAGTTAAGTAATACTTAATTTTAAGAGATAAAAATATAGTGGGGGAAAAATTTATTATTGCCAAAAAAACTATCAAAAACAAATTTTTTTAAGAAAAATTTAGGAAAATCAAGGATTTAGTAAATTTTTCAATTTTGAGTAAGGTTTTTAGAGATTTTGATAAGAATTCTTCACATGAATAATACTAAAATTATTGGTGGGATAGGGGGAGTTGCCATAGCTGTAATTATTTTAGGAATTATTTTGATGGTTAATTTGGATTCAGAGGTTGCAGAAGTAGAAGATACGTTTGATAAAGAAATTCAACCAGTAGAAATTCCAGAAATTCAAGATAAGTTAGATAAGATTGAACAAATAGCAAATAGTACTGATTACAAACAATTAGAAAGAGAATGGATTACATCAGGGCCATTTCAAATTGATCGAAATGAATATGCCATAGGTGAAAAAATATTCATAAGAATTGGAGGATTGAGTATTGATGAAAAAGGGCAGATTGCAGTAATGAGACCACTTAATGCAACTCACTATTCAGTATATCTTACAATTCCATTTGATGGTACTCAAAAATCTGCATTCAACTATTACATAGAACCTCAAATATCAAGTACAAGAGGACTTTGTTCTATAGATGATATTATAGGAAAATGGTCACTAGTTTTTAGAGGAACAAACTATCAAAATTTAGATTTTAAGATTACTGAAAAAGTAGTCCCTGGAACAAATATTAAATCCGTTTGCTAAATTATTTTTCCAAACTATTGTGAAAACAAACTTTTTCTCCAGTATGACATGCAGGGCCTGATGGTTCGACCAAATAGATAACTGCATCAGAATCACAGTCAACTAGGATTTCTTTTACTTTTTGAGTATTACCTGATTCTTCACCTTTCATCCAAAGTTTATTTCTTGAACGACTCCAAAACCAAGAATTTCCAGTTTTTTTAGTTAATTCAAGGGATTCTTTATTAGAATACGCAAGAGTAAGGACATCTTTTGTCATACTATCCTGAACTATAATTGGAATTAATCCACCATTTTTTTCAAAATCAATATCGTCAATGGATTTCTGCATGAGTGTAATTTGAGAATTAGCTATTATAATCTTACAGGGATTTGTTTTTCTTTAAGGAATTCCTTAACTCTAGTTACACCATGGGTTTCATAGTGAAAAATTGATGCTGCAAGGGCTGCATCAACATTTGATTTTTGGAATATGTCTACCATATCATCTGGTTTCCCACAACCGCCAGATGCAATTACAGGAATAGATAAAGAATCAACAATTGATTTTGTCAATAGTACATCATAGCCATCTTTTGTACCATCTTTGTCAATGCTGGTAAGGAGAATTTCACCGGCTCCTAATTTTTCTGCCTTTTTTGCCCATAAAACAGCATCAATTCCAGTTTCTTGTTTCCCACCATAAATGAAGACGTCAAACCAGAATTTTTTGTCATCTTCTGAGAATACAGTTACATTTTCTTTAATCTCATAGTTTCTTTTAGCATCAATTGCAACTACAATACATTGTCGTCCAAACAATTCCATTAGTTCTGTAAGGATTTCAGGATTTTTTATAGCACCAGTATTAATTCCGACTTTATCTGCACCATTAAGTAAAATATTTCTAGCATCCTCTAATGACTTTACGCCACCTCCAACAGTAAATGGAATGTCAATTACAGATGCAACTTTTCTTACCAAATCTTTGAGGGTTTCTCTTTGTTCATCAGATGCAGTAATATCTAAAAATACCAATTCATCTGCGCCATCATTACTGTATTTTGCAGCTAATTCCACAGGATCACCTGCATCTTTAATCGATTCAAAGTGTAATCCCTTTACAACTCTACCATTTTTTACATCAAGACAAGGAATGATTCGTTTTGTTAGAGTCATGATATCCTCTTTGCATCCTCTATTGAAATTTTATTTTCATATAGTGCCTTTCCCAAAATAACCCCAAAAGGATTTTTTTTCTTTACATTACTAACATCATTAACATTCGATATTCCACCACTTGCAATCACATTTGCTTTATCTAAATTACATGCTTGCTCTAAAAATTCCAAGTCAGGACCTTCCATAGTTCCATCCTTACTAACATTAGTTAATAGAAATTCAGTGAACCCAATCTCTAAAAATTCTTTAATTGAATCAATTAGTTTAATTCCAGTTTTATCTTGCCAACCATGAATGACTATTTCTCCATTCATGTGATCAACGGAGATTACAATTTTTTCAGGACCTAAAGAGGATAATAATTTTCTTAGTAATTCTTTGTCTTTAAAGGCTAAAGTTCCAAGAACAATTCTGTTTGAAATTTTTATAACATCTAAAATTAATGATTCATCTCGTAAACCACCTGCAACTTCAACCGGAATTGAGATCACATCTAAAATTTTCTTAATCATTCCAAGATTAGAACCAATTCCCAAAGTGGCATCCAAATCCACAATATGTAGCATATCAGCTCCATTTGCTTCCCATTTTTTTGCAATCTCAATTGGATTGTTACTGTACACGGTCTTGTGTTTTGGATCTCCCTTATACAGTCGAACCACTTGCCCATTCATCAAATCAATATCAGGTATAACTTTCATCGTTTACACACATCAAGAAAATTTTTCAGCATTATTTTTCCAACAGAACCGGATTTTTCTGGATGAAACTGTGTTCCAAAAAAGTTACCATATTCTACTACTGCTGGAACTTTGATACCATAATCAGATTCTGCTGTTATTACATCACTAGAATCAGGTTTAGCCCTATACGAATGAACAAAATAAACCCAAGCACCCTCATCAACTCCTTGTAGAATTGTACCTGGTTTTTTTATCTCCAAGTTATTCCATCCCATATGAGGGACTTTCATGGAATCAGGAAGAATAATCACATCACCATCTATAATTTCCAAACCTGTTTCCTTTCCTTCTTCGCTTTTATCAAAAAACATCTCCATTCCAAGACATATTCCCAAAACAGGAGTTGTATCTTTAACAAAATTTTTGAATCCAGTTTTTGATGATTTTGTAATACTTTTGATTGCAGGATCAAAATTACCAACTCCAGGAAGCAATAATCCAGAATATTCATTAGGTTTGTCAAAATCACTAATCACATCAACTGTAGCTCCTGCTTTTTCAAGTGAGTTTTTTAGACTGAAAATATTTCCAGCGCCATAATCAAAAATTGCAACGTTAACCATTACATTGAACCTTTGGTACTTGGAATTCCTTTTTGTTTTTTATCAACTGTAGATGCATTTCTAAATGCAACAGCCAGTGATTTTATGGCAGCTTCAACTTTGTGATGATCGTTATCTCCATACTTTACAGTAAGATGGATACAACTATTCAGATTTTGTAGTAATGATTGGAAGAAATGTTCTAGATCTTCTTTAGAGATTCCTTCAATTTTACTTCGTTTAATCAACAAGGTCAATTTCCAAAATGGACGTTTCACTAAATCAACTGAAGCCTCAGCTAAAGATTCATCCATTGGGACAGATGCATAGCTAAATCTTGTAATCCCACTTCTTGAGTTTAATGCTTTGTCAATTGCTTGTCCTATTGAAATTGCAGTATCCTCAATTAAGTGGTGTTCAATCCCATCATTTGATTTTGCATCAATTTTTAGGTCCATCATTGAGTGTTTCCCAAAGGATACAATCAAGTGATCAAGAAAGTTAATACCGGTCTTGATATTTGTTTTTCCAGATCCATCAAGATTTACAGATACTTGGACGAATGTTTCTTTAGTACTTCGTTTTATTGATGCTTTTCGTGGTGCCATATTTCTCACAGGTTATCTAATCTGGTCTATTCTAAATTTAATACCTTTGGAAGCAAATGTATTGAATCTAATACTAAAACAGCCTCGTTTTTCTCAAATAATTCAAATTTTTCTTGAGGGTTTTTACTAGTACCAATTATTCCACAAAAGAGAGTTTTACAACCCATTTCAGTCACCTTTTTTGCCATGATAAAGTCCTCCATAGAGTCTCCAACATACAAAGTAGATGTACTACTCATTCCTTTAATTGAATTTAGTAGAGGTTGAGGATTAGGTTTTGCAAGTTCGCGTGATTCATCTTCTAGGAATACAGAATTATTCAAATCAAATTCCTCCAATAACTCCTTTAAAGAATAACTAACAGACTCTCGTCCTCTGCCTGTAACCATAGCGATTTTTGAATTGAATTTTTTTTGCAATTTATCAAGTAATGAATCACTCAATATCACATCATCATTCTCAATTAATCCAAGTTCTGAGAATTGTGAATTATTTGAAAATAATTTTTGGTATAATTGTGGTCCATAGAAAAGTTGATCAAATATTTTATACAAAGGGTTTTGATGGTGCGTTCCAGGATAAGATAATTGTTTTTTAATATCAGAAATATCAGTAAGGTTTTCTAGATATTTTTCTACAGATATAATACCAGTAGAATCAGCATTATCAATTACATTAAATATAAAATCAGTTGGATCTTTTTGCAATTTTTTTGCGGCAACTAGAGAAATTATTGCAGCGTATGTTAAATCAACTTCATCATTAAATCCACCAGTAGACTTGAATCCATCAATTATTTTAAAATCAACAGATATAGAATCAGAAATTTTTGCAAAAGTTTCCAAAACATATTGAGTCGTTTTAATGATGGTTTGATCATATGATTTTGTAATATCAATTAAAACACCATCACAATCAAAGATTATTCCATCAATTTCATTTAAAATATCAATACAAGAATCATTAAGATAGATTCCTTCAGATTTTTTAATTAGAGTCATCCCAACAAATCACGTATAGCCAGTAAAAATTTTGAATTCATCTCTTTTGTTCCAATTGTTACTCTAAGACAGCCTTCATGATTTCCAATTTTTCCTAGTTTTCTAATCGATATTCTTTGTTCTGCAAGTGCCGAATAGACTCTTTTGTAGACACCATGAGCGTCAAAAAGCACAAAATTAGCCTTGGAGTCAAATACCTCAAAAGTATCATATTTCCTTAGAGTGTCAACGATTCTTTTTCTTTCAACTTTAATGATATCTACAGTATCTCTCATAAGATCAGATTTTTCTAAAGCTGTAATTCCTGATTCAATGGTAATTGTACTAAGTGGATATGGGTATTGTAAGACGCTCATAAATGCATCAGTAAATTTCTTGTTTGCAACAAAATATCCCAATCGTAATCCAGCCAATCCAAATGATTTTGAAAGAGTTTGAACAACAATTAGATTTTCTTGGGTTTTTGTCATGTTTACAAGAGAGTAATCACCAAATTCTCCATAGGCCTCATCGATTATTATTAATCCGTTAAATGATTTAACAAGTTTTTGTAATTCATTTTTTGGGAATTGAAAACCAGTAGGATTGTTTGGGGAATCAAGATATAAAATGTCTACATTTTTTGATTTTTTTACAAAATCTTTAATGTCTAATTTCATATCATCTGAAAATGGGATTGTAATTAATGGGATTGAATATAGTTTGCATCTTTCTTCAAAAAATCCAAATGTTGGATTTGATGTGAGAACTTTGGTTTGCTTTGATGCAAAATTAGACAGTATCAAATCCAAAATTTGATCAGAGCCATTTCCCACCCCAATCATCGATGGGGAAACTTTGACAAATTTAGATATTATTTGAATTAATTGTTCCACTCTGCCAAGAGGATATTCCCTTACATCAGAATTTTTTCTTGCAGATGTAATAATATCATTTTGGAATTGTTTTGAAATGACATAATTTTCATTTGAATCAAGTTTTACTGCATCTTGAAGTAGATCAGGCTTTTTGTAACCACCAATCGATGAGAATTTTTTTATTTTTTCCTCAAACCAATTTGATTTCATTTCAATCTACCTCTAACTGCTTCATAGTGATTAGGAAGTCCTTCTGCATTAGTCAATGATTGAAGATGTTTTGAAATTTTAGATAATGATGGTTTGGAGCAGGTAATCTGAGTATTGATTTTTACAAAGTCTAAAACTGAAAGCGAGCCTCGAATTTTCCCAAATCCATTTGTAGGAAGTATGTGATTTGAGCCTAAAACATAGTCACTAGCAGATGATGGGGCATTATTTCCAAGCAATATTAGTCCCGAAGTTGTAATTTTTGAGGCTACAGTTTTAGGGCTTTTTGTCATTATTTGCAAGTGTTCAGAAGCCAAGATATTTGCAAGTTTAATCATATCAGATTTTGTTTTACAAACTGCAATAAATCCATTATTTTTTAGACTAGATTTAACATAGTTTGCTCTTTGAATTTTTGGTATTAATTTTGAGATGATGTCATTGACTGATTTTGCAAGTTTTTGTGAAGTTGTAATAAGATAACAAAATGTATCACTACTGTGTTCTGCTTGAGAGATTAAATCCAATGCAACAAATTTTGGATCAGCTGAGTCATCTGCAATAATTCCAAGTTCTGTAGGGCCTGCAAGCATATCAATTCCAGTGTTATCATTAATCAATGACTTCGCACTAGTTACAAATGAACCACCAGGGCCAACTATTTTATCTACTTTAGGAATGGTTTTTGTTCCATAAGACAAGGCTGCAATTGATTGCACTCCACCTGTTTTGTAAATCTCATTAGCACCACAAATGTTTGCAGCAACTATAGTTAGTGGATCAATTTTTCCATCACTATTTGGAGGGGAAACTACTACAATTCTTTTAACACCTGCAGTTTTAGCTGGAATGACAGACATGATTGCAGAGCTTGGGTATCTTGCTAATCCTCCAGGAACATAACATCCAACACTTGCAATTGGGATAAATTTTTTAGAGATTTTAATTCCATCATGATTAATTATTTTATTTTTTAATAGTGATTTAATTGATTTTTCAGTTTTTTCAAGTCGAGCTTTTGCTAGACGTAATGCAGAAAGTTCATGTTTAGAAACTTTAGAGTATGCGTTTTTTATCTCCACTTGAGATAAACGTAAGGAAGAAAGGTTTGCGCCACTAAATTTTTTCTCATATCGTTTAATTTCAGAATCACCATTTTTTTTAACATTTTTGAGAATAGATTCCACTATTGTTTTGTTTTTTTGAGGCTGTTTTGGAATTATAGAGGCTGCAAATTTTTCAATATTAGTGACTTTGGTTATTTTTATCAATTTTCTTCGTCACGTTTTATCTCCTCAAGTTCTAGAATTTGTCGAGGTTCATGAACTACTAAACCCTGAGCAATCTTCCTTAGTTTAGGGATAAGTTTGTGATATTCTTCTTTTTTTATGACTGTATTTACTCCAAACCAACCTTTTTCACTTAATGGACTAATGGT
>Ga0233434_1000237_pt1 | contig 68773 bp, 63 predicted proteins | sample SI_122_August201_4_FD_182738 | JGI IMG/M metagenome (GOLD analysis project Ga0233434, IMG submission 182738) | Seawater microbial communities from Saanich Inlet, British Columbia, Canada - SI_122_August2016_120_MG | ecosystem: Environmental > Aquatic > Marine > Inlet | place: Canada: British...
AATACGATTCGCTGGATTCTCGTCGCCGCCTTCGTGGCAGGCACATCCATCCATGTGGCGGCCGAAGAGGAGAACGACATCAAGATCATCAGCTACAACATCTGGAATGGCTTCGAGTGGGGAAAACACGAAGAACGGCACAAGGCTTTCATCGATTGGATGAGGTCGCAGGATGCCGACGTGGCGGCGCTGCAGGAACTGTGCGGCTATGACCTGGAGAAACTGCAAGCCGACGCTGCACAGTGGGGCCATCCTCATGTGGCACTTCTGAAGACCGAGGGATATCCCGTCGGCCTCACCTCGAAAGAGCCGATCAACATCAAGGAACGCCTTCTCGAGGGACTGTGGCATGGCATGCTTCATGCCAAGACCTCTGGTATTGATTTCTTCGTCGTCCACCTGTCTCCGGCGGATGCCCAGACACGCTTGCGGGAAGCACGAATCATCACCGAGCGCGTCGCAGCCACTGGTTCGGCAGAGTTCCTCATCCTCGGTGACTTCAACGCCCATTCACCCGCCGACGCCGACCTTGACCGCCAGCGTCAGGCTCTGCTCGAACGCTATCGGCAGTCAGATGCGACCAATGACAAGCACCAGAATCTCCTGCTCGGTGAGTTTGACATCAGCGTGATCTCAAGATTTCTGAGCCTGCCTGCCATCGATGTCAGCCTCCGTCACATGGACGTCTCACAGCGCTTCAGTTATCCCGCCCCGGCGCTGGTCGGCCACTACGAACAGACTCCGGAATCAGTGGTAGAATACCGCGAACGGATCGATTACATCCTCGCCAGCCCTCGTCTGGCAACGCGCTGCACGTCGGCGACCATCGTGAATTCAGGCGCGACGGAGGGCCTCTCCGATCACTTCCCTGTTGTGGCCCAGTTCGATCGGTAGAGTCACGATATGGGACGGCGTAGATTGAATCGGCCGAACACTCAGGCCCAAGCAAGGGGAAGTAACCGAATGTGGTGGATCGTCGTGGTTGCATCAGGCCTCGCGCTATCGCAGGACACGCAGGCTCAGACCCTCACAGACTCACTGACCTTCAAGACGCAGGACGGGTATCAGATCAGAGCCACTCTGGCGCTTCCATCGGGCCAGGGTGATTCCCTCGTGCCGGGCGTCGTTCTGATCCACTCAGGTGGAGGTGATCGCAGCGAGTGGAATGCGTTTATCCCCCTGCTGAACCAACGCGGCTACGCGGCCCTCGCCTACGACATCCGTGGTTCGGGTGGCTCGACGCACTTGCCCGAAGACTACACGCACAGGGCGATATACGATGATCCGGAGATGGCGCCCCATGACCTGCGCGCCGCCCTGTCGACCCTGAGGAACATGGACACCGTCGATGCACAGCGGATCGCCGTCGTCGGCGCGTCGATTGGCGGTAACCTGGCTGTTGTCGCCAGTGCTCAGTTTGACGTTCAGGCGGCAGTCTCCATCTCGCCAAAGACATCTGCGGTACGGAATCTGGCAGGTCGTGACTCGCTCAGTCTGAGCTCTGTCTACTACATCTCGTCGAGCCTTGACCAGGGCGGCAAGCGCAAGGCCTGGGTCGAGGAACTCTACGGCCTGACGACGGCGCCGAAGGAATTGGACATTGTCCAAGGGACAGGACACGGCGTTTACATCTTCGCCGAGGATCCCCAATTGCCAGATCGCATCGTGGCGTGGCTTGATACGCAACTGAAAAAAGCTGCGAGCCAGCCGTAGCGTCGCTGGACAACGCAAAGAGGCGAGAGCCTGAGCCCCCGCCTCTTCTTGGAGTCTTAGGACGCCGAGCGCCCATCCGTTCGAGCTTCCTCCTGGCCGTATAACCGGTTTCACCCAGGCGCTCACAACGGACTCGGGGATCCCCCCTGGTTGCCAACCAGGTCCGTATTCTCGGTACCGGCAGCGTGGCGTGCTGGCCATTCGTGCGACGCCACGGACTCTCCGCCGGTTGGCCCTCTCTAAAGACCTGCCCTTATCTAACACGTGACACGCGCATCGCGCTGCTGTCACTCATCGGTTCACTCAGGAGCGTCGCGCTGGCGGAGCACCTCGACGACGTTGCCGTGAGGCTCTGCATTGAGCGCAGCTTTCGGATCGCTACCGGGCCCAGGTTGGTAATCATTCGGATAGTTCAGTGCATAGCCAAGAGGTGTCACGTCGTGAAGTCTGATGTCAGCACCAGGCACGTGCACAGTGGCGCGCACCGAGAGATCGGCACCGTGCTCGATCAGGAGTTGGACGACGGCGAAGGAACAGTTGGAGTTCGCCGTCACCGCGTGATAGATGGGCGTTTGATCACCTGAGCCACAATTCTGTCCCTCATTGGGCCCCGCTTCCGACTGCGCGTTGACATCCGCACCAAGTCTGATGAGGAGCCTGGCCGCCTCCAATTCGCCGAATTCGGCGCACAGATGCAGAAGTGTGAAGCGGTGCAGAGGTGCACCACCGTAGAGACCGCCGTACTCCTTGCCCCGTCTGAAATCCAGGCGGGCATTCAGCAGATCGGGCGACTCCTTCAGGCGTTCTTCCAGCAGATCCAGACGACCGCGGTGGATATCCATGGCGGCACCGTCTTCGAATTCGACGCCTCCCACCACAAGCGCTTCCACACATGCGTGCAAGCTGGGGGACCGCGCGTAGGTTCCGATGACCATGTCGAGTGCCGTATTGAAATACTTGCCTGCCACCGTGCGGTTTGGATCAGCCCCGTGATCGATTAACCACGCCAAGGATTGCGGCGCCAACGTCTCGCATGGACCCAGCAGCAGCGGACCATAGTCCTTCCACACGCTGTTCACATCGGCGCCATTGCGGACGAGCAGTTCCATCATCGGGATGCGGTCGTCGTTGAGTGAGGCGCGAAACAACGGTGTGCCCGTGTGTTCGTTGGCGTCGGCACCCGCATCGATCAGAGCCTGCACGATCGCAAGGCGCGCAGCAGTCGGCGGTGTGGCCTCGCCGCGGCATTCTGCCGCCCAGGAGAGCGGCCCTGCACCGGCATAACCCATAGGGGCTTCGAGAAGTTCTGCGTGAGTGGCGACCACCGCCGACACGCGATCCAGATCGTCGCTGTCGATCGCCGCACGCAGTTCGTCAGCCGCATCACCCTCTCCACGTCGCACGTGCTCGCTCATTTTTTGCCAACTCGCAAAACCGTACTCACGAGCAAGAACCAGCTGCGCATCACGCAGAACGATGCGACCCTGTGTGATGGCTTCCGGAGATTGTCCAGACAGCTTGGGATGATGCGCAGTAAATCTGTCGATCGCCCCACGATCGCCGTCCTGGACAGCGGTCAGCAGCGATCGAGCTTGGTTGCGCAGATTTTCGAGGCTGGGGGCGTAAGGTAGACGCTTGGACATAATTCTCCCTCTCTCAAGAAACACCCGGTGTCCGCAATTGTCGGGCAGAAAGAAGGTTGTGTAGGTGGTGCGAGGAGGGGTGGGCTTGGCCCTTGCCGCGGACGGGAGGCTCCCCCTGCAGAGCGTCTGTTGTGTAAAGTAGGAGGCGGGACGAGTCTGCGTCAACGCCGCCCCCAGTGCTTCCCTCAGGTGGATCGTTTCTCCATACCGCGTAGCAGAACATCTCGGGCAACCACGCAGTCCTTCAGATTTTCGACTCCGTCGTTTCCACGTATCCCAATCTCAAGGATCAGGGGACCAGCGAATGACATTTCTGCGATCCGCTTCATGATACGCTCGTAGTCCAGCCAGGTGTTCTGTGCCAGCGGCAGGTGATCCATCTTGTCCGGCGCGCCGACACCGTGCAGGTGGAACTGCACGATCTGGCTTTCCATTTCATCGATCATAGCCAACACGTCATCCGTATCGACCTCTAGTGCTCGACGACTCGCGTGACCGACGTCGAACAGCGCCCCGAATCTGCCGCTACCGATCGCCTGCGCCACCTTCACGTCGAACAACTCGAAGCCCAGGGCCAGTCCCGATTCCTCTGCCAGGCTCACCATCTTTTTGCCCATCTCCACATTGACATCGAATATCGACGGTTCTGGCTGACCTGGATGCGCCGTGACCACGTCGGCGTCCAGGTCGATCGCGAGCCGAACAAGGGCTCGATACCGCTCCTGCGCCGCCTCCCTCTTGGCCGGGTCCGCGTCACCGATGCTGCCCATCGACGAGGAATGGACCGTCACCAGATGGAACGGAGCCAGCAAGTCCCGAAGCCGTTCGCGGCGATCCTTATCGAAGGCCTCGGGCCCTCCGTAGGTGATCGGTGTCAATTCGAAGGCACCGAAACCCAGTTCCAGTGGGCGCGATACTCTCCTCGGGGCTGAATCCCTTGAGGCAGAGCGTCGAGACACCGATTTGATTTGCAAGAGCCATCAAGTCATTTCCCTACTGTATTACTTGACATATACACTAATGCACTTAAATTGAGCCCATCATGAGGAATCTAAGTTGATCATCGTCGTCGATCCGCACAGCGGCGTTCCTGTATTTCGCCAGGTCATGGACCAGGTGACGTTCCAGGTGGCCAGTGGCGTTCTGCAGCCAGGCGACGAACTACCGCCGACACGGACACTGTCCGCACAGCTTGGCGTGAATCCAATGACCATCAGCAAGGCCTACGGATTCCTTGAGAAGGAAGGCGTTGTCGAGCGCCGACCCGGCAAGCCCCTCGTCGTCCGACAGCTGCGTCAGAGAGAACTGAAGGTGAGCCGCACCGAGCTGTTGCGCAGTAGCCTGGCCTCGACCATCACGGTGATTCGCCAGTTGGACATCGACGAAGAAGAGGCTTTGAACCTGCTTCGCACCATGCTGAGAGAAAAGGGAAAGTGACCATGTCCTGCGTCTTCGAGTTAAAGGGTGTAACCAAACGCTTTGGCGATGCCACGGCACTGGATGATGTATCCCTCACGATACCTGAGCAGCATGTCGTAGGACTCATTGGCCGCAATGGCAGTGGCAAGACCACACTCCTCCACCACCTCGTGGGCCTGGCCCTGCCCACTCAAGGGTCCAGCACCACCCTCGGCCAGAGTGCCGCAGATCTGGGCCCGGATGAGTTGGGTCGAATCGGCATCGTCTACCAGGAGAATCGATTTCTCGAGTGGATGACCGTGCAGCAGCACCTGCGATACGTCGCCTCTTTCTATCCAGTGTGGGATGCAGATCGGCAATGTCATCTGCTCGAGCAGCTTCAACTCGACCCAAAGGCTCGGGTCGGCACGTTGAGCACGGGAGACGCCCAGAAGTTGGGTCTGATTCTCGCCGTGTGTCACCATCCCGACGTATTGGTCCTGGACGAACCCGTCAGTGCCCTCGATCCAATCGCCCGTCAACGGCTGTTGGAATTCCTCCTCGATCTGCTGCGCGAAGATCACTGCACGATCGTGATCTCCTCACACATTCTGCGCGACGTGGAACAGATCGTCGACTGGATTGTTTTCCTCGATCGCGGTCGCATCGGTGTCGATTCCAGCCTCGACGATCTACAGGAGCGCTTCTCCGAGTGGATCGTGACACCCACCGACGGGACCCTGCCTGAGCACTTTGATGAGACCTTTGTACGTGACCAGCAGGGCTCCCCCACACAGGCGCATTTGCTCGTCGACGGAGCGGGTGGCGAACTCGATTCATTCAAAGCGAAGCACCGCGTAGATATAGCAGCAGGTTCACTCAATCTGGAACGAATCTTTCCACTATTAGTGGATTCAGACCAATGAACCTTCGCTTCTTTACGGCTCTGTACGGCCGCTCCGCCCTTGTCTTCGTCCTCGTCTTCTGGTTGCCAGTCTTGCTCGGCGTGCACACTGCGGCGAGCAAGTTCACCGAACTGGGACTCGTAAGATGGTACTTTCCACAGAATGCCAATGCCTTTCTGGTCTCCTTGCCACTACTGGTCGGTTTTCTTGTGGGCGTCACCATCGTCGAGGTACAGAATGGGCGCTTCTCGTGGACCCTTCCGAACATCCGCATCAAATTTTCGCGAGCCACAACAGCGTGTGGCATCATCGTCGCAGGAGCGGCAACCTGGTTGCACCACTCATTGGGCGGCGGCGTTCCGTTGCCGTCTGCCATGGCACTGGCGGCGTTGGTGTATGTGCTGATGATTCGTGCTCAGGTCGGTGCAGGAGAGAGCCTGACGGAAACGCGATTCGGCCTCGTTGCACTTGGAACTGTACTGACAAATCCGCTGGCGGATTGGGGCAGCACACATCCACTTCTCATCGGTGGGCTGGCGCTGGCAGGTTCAGCGGTGATTTTGCGCGGAACGTTCAGGCCTGACCGCCACCGACAGCTGACCAGTGGCCAGGGGCGCTCCCTGACAAGCGGCTTCTCCCCCGACCCCGATTCCCGTCCGAGTCGAGGCTTCGGACTGATCGCGCCACGAGAATCGCTGTGGCCTCAAGGTCACCTGGGTAAAGGCACGGCAAGTTGGGTGCGCGCCCTCGAACACGAAGACGGCGGCGACTCGCGTCTTGGCGTCTACAATTGGCCACTGAAAGCAATCGGGATATCTCTGGCAACCTGTGCATTCCTCGCCAGCGTCGGTGTCTGGGGTAGACCAACTCTTGCTGCAACTTTGCTGGCCTGGTCTGATGGCCTGCTCACACTTACACAATTCCCCGACGTAGATGCCGGAACAGTCGTCCTAAAACGACCCATTCTCTGGCTCTTCCTGAGTTTCTTCATCGTCCTGTGTGGTCTGAATTGTGCCACGATGGTGGATCGCACCTGCGAGCGCGTGGCCGACCTGCGACCAAGATTCCTGTACCCCTTGGCACGGCGCCAGCAAGGGCAGGTCAACTTCTGGTATTGCTTCCGCGCCAACCTGAGGTATGCGGTGCTTTGCCTGTTGGCCTTCTACGCGGTGGTTGTCATCAGCGGCGTCGTCCTGCGCGGACATATTGAGTGGCTGTCGATACCTGCGGCGATCACCCCTTTGGTGTTTCTGATGCTGATCTTGCCCGCTTTTCAGGTGTATCTGATCTGCCACCGCCCGAGGGTCAAGGCAAGGGGAAGCCTGGTGCTGCAGAAGTCCTTGGACTTTGTGCTCAGCATCGGACTCGCGGTGCTTGTTGCTGCGGGGAGTTGGCAGTGGACACAACAGGTTCATTGGCCCGTAGCACAGCATCTGTTGGCCGCCGCAGTCGCTGCCTTTGCGATTCAGTACGCTTTCTATGCAAAACTCCAGCGACATTCCAGGAGCACCGACCTGGTGTGAGAAGCTCATCGTTGTCACAGGAGGATGGCGAACATGGATCTGATATTCATCTACGGACCACCAGCAGTTGGCAAACTCACCGTCGCAGAAGAGCTCTCGGCGAGATCTGGCTATGGTGTATTCCACAACCACCTCACCGTCGATCTGGTTCGACCTCTCTTTTCTCGCGACCACCCTGCCTTTCAACCTCTCCTCGAGAAACTCCGCCTGGACGCAATCGAGACGGCGGCGACGGAAGGACTGACGGGACTGATTTTCACCTTCTGTTACCTGCACCCCGTGGATCTGGACTTTGTCGGATCCATCGTTGAGCGCGTCGAGAGTCACGATGGCCACGTCCACTTTGTGCAGTTGACGGCTTCGCCTCAGGTGTTGGAGGGAAGAGTTGTCGGTGAGTCTCGCCTTCGTTTCAGGAAAATCCACACTGTGGAGAAGCTCAAGCGTGTAGTCGCTCAGGACTTCTGGACGCCGATCCCTGGAGTTGAATCAATGGTCATCGATAACTCGACTGTGTCGCCGGAAGAAGCTGCCACTCGCATCCAGGACAATTACGGATCACAAACAGACAATCGCTGATGCGGCGGACAGCGACTAGGATTCAAAGCAGCGCGCGGTGCTGCAGCAGCCCCTTCGACTGGTCCAGCCGGCTCTCCACGCTCACCCGGTCTCGCACAGAGCCCCGTTCCATTTCTCGTTGCGGAGTTGCTCTCGTTGCAGTATTTCTGGCTTAGGCACGGTCAGTATCCACCCATCCCCAGCTGATTGGCAACCTATGGTAGTCCACCCGATTGAGGACAGAGATCGCGACTGGATGGAGATCACACTCAGATCAAGCTGGGGATCCACGGCCATTGCGCGCCGAGCAGAGCTGCTCGATGTATCCAAACTGTCAGGCTTCGTCGCCAGACTCGACGATGCCGCAGCAGGCCTACTCACCTACCTCGTCGACGACGAGCAATTGGAAATAGTGACGATCAACTCCCTCAGACGCGGGACCGGCGTCGGTCGTGCACTTGTCGAGGCAGCGAAGGAACTTGCCCTCTCATCAGGCTGCAAAACCATTGTCGCCATCACGACAAACGACAACGTCAACGCCCTGGCCTTCTACCAGAAAGTCGGCTTCCGCATTCGAGATGTCTTCAGAGACTCAGTGCAGGAAATACGACAACTCAAGCCTTCCCTACCCGACACGGGGCAGCACGGTATACCGATCCGCGACGAGATCCAACTCGAACTCAGCCTGACCTCGGATTGACTCATCGAATCGCCATCATTGGCGCCGGCAGCATGGCACACCATCGGGGTCAAGCCCTGTTCGACACGGGACGGGCGCAGATCTGTGCTGTCGCATCTCGACGCCTGGCACCAGCCCGTGACTGCGCAGAAGACCTGGGTTGCAACGTCGCCTTCGACAACTACCGCGAGATCGCCCAAACGAAACCGGATGCTGTGCTCATCGAGGTCCCGCACATGCCACAGGATGAGATCACCATCTGGGCTCTGACTTCTGGATACGACGTATTCGTCGGTGGCAGTCTTGCCGTCAACAGCCAGATAGGTGCCCACATCGTCGAGCTGGCAGCCGACAACGGCTGTCTCCTGGAAGCTGGTTTCCAGCGTCGCTACGATGCCGCATGGGAAGAGATTCATCGCCTCGTGCAAAGCCGTGAACTCGGGGAGCCCGTCATGGCTGTCACGATGGCCCTGTGGCGGGCGCCAGCGGGTAGCTGGTACGCAGACCAGCTCGTGAGTGGCGGCATGCCTTTGACGCACATGAGCTACTGTTATCTGAATGCCATCCGCTGGATTCTGGGAACACCCACCGTTGTCTCAGCACTTGCCAGTGCCGGTGTCCTTGGTGAAGCCGAGCGCGTTCAGGAGGAGACCTGTGCTGCTCTCGTCGGCTTCGAGAATGGCGCCTTTCTTTCAGCTACTGCTTCTTACATCCGTCCTGAGAAGATGACCGACGCCGAGACACGCTTCATCTGTTCCGCCGGCGGGATTCAGGTCGACGACAGCACCCTCACCGTATTCCGGGGGGCACAGAGCGAAACTCAATCCTTCGTTGCAGAGCCTTCTGCCTTCGTGCGCCAGGCCGACGCTTTCCTGGACGCCGTCGAGTTGCGCACAGCGGCTCGCAACCCGCCCGCCGACGCGCTGCTGGACCTGCAGATCGCCGAAGCGATCTCGTTGTCGGCACGGGAACAGCGAACCGTGACTCTGTGAGCTAGCGTTTCCCCAGCTGACTACTACGCTTCATCCGCATCCGGTTTCACGTAGTCGACCGGCAAACCTCTCCTGGTCAGAATCTCCGCAGAATCTTCATCGAACGGCGCGAAGCCTCGCTCAAGCAGACTCTTCGAATGCCACTTGTTGTAGAAGAGTGGGAAGATTATCCAGGTGAGTATGGTGCCGAATCCAGATGTGATCATGCCAGCGATGAAGTGGATGACCACCATGAGGAACGCCCACTTGAAGTCCCCTCTGAAGAGAGGCACAAAGAAGCCAAACACGAATGTAGTCCAGCTCCAGCCGATGTAGGCGATCTGGAGGAGACCTGTCTCCTTGTGCTTCAGAACAACTGACTGAGCCATTAAGTGTTCCCTTCTCCGCTCTGCCGGATCTGGCCAAACGGTCCCTTTGGTCGGACACCGTCTTGCACGCCTGGTAGCTAGTTCACCAGGATCTTGAGCACCGCCTCGATCTGAGCCACCGCACTCCGATCCGCCGCCAGCGCCTCGTCGAGCAGTCGGCGAACCTCGACGCGCTCGTCATCGGACATTGCTTCCTTCTTGCGGGCATCAAGGATGATTTCGCGCAGACCTTCAACTATCTCTACTTCGCGATCGTAGTGGCTCGCTGCAGTCTCCAACGCCTGTGACGCCTCGGGAAAGATACCTACGAGTTCGCGCATGTAGGCGGCTGCCGCTGTGCGCCGATCCAGCAGCACCTCAGCATGATGATGGCCTGGCCCCAGGGGCACCTGGTCCGACTCGAAGGCATCGCGCCAGGTTTCATAGGCGGCAAAACCATAGGGCGCTGCTTGCCTGCCATCGGCACGCACGAAATTCTCATCCGTGAACATCGTTCCGCGCGCGAAACTCAGAGCATTTTGCAACGCCGTCACATGCAGCTGTCTGCTGTGTTTTGTCCTCGGCTGCTTCCAGATCCGCAAGCCGAACCACCCGCCCGGGTCCGCTGGGCCCAACTCGTCATAGCGCACAGTGTAGTCCACAGGCACAAAGGGATGGCGGATCGTATAGGTCTCCTCCGCGTCATTGTAGCCCACGATCAACCCCCAGCAATACGCGTGGTTCGCCGGATCCTTGCCTTGCTTCTGCTCCAAACTCATGGGCTGCCACGCCAATACGGGAACACCCCGTTGCAGAGAACCCAGCACAGCGTCTCGGGCTTCTTTCTTCAGCGACGGCAGGTCATCGACGGGGTTGTTGTTTGAGGCGTCAAAGGCCTGAAACTGACCGAGTTCGGGGATGATATCCTTGGCATGGCTCCAATCGAGATTGTCGTGCATGACACCGCCACCACCCGCGACCATTTGGAACTGGAAGGCGTGTCCCATGACTCCCTGCAGACGTACCATCGACCACTCGGGCTCACCCACGGTCTGCAGCAGTGGGCTCATCGACGACGCGAGCGTCGTACCATCATGCGGCTTCGCCGGTACGACATCGACCATGACATTCATCGGTTGATCTCCTTCAGCAGGGCTGGTGTTCGAAGGGGATGCGGAGACACTCCCGTGGGAGACAAGAACAGCAGCCACGACCAGGCCCAACGCCTGTACGATCATTCCTGACATCATCGATAAGGTGCTCATGCCACTATTCTGCCTCCGCTTCGTCCAGCATTCTGTCGATGACCGCAATGTATACGGCGATCGCCGTACTGATCAACGGTAGTCGAGACACATGAGACCTATTGATGAAGAGAACCCTGACACCATTGGCGAGCCACGATGGCGGCGAGCGGACAGCGTCATGGCTAGAGTCGAAGGCTTACGACGGGGATCTACTACTTCACCAGAATACTGATCACCTGGTGAGGTCGATATGGAACGATGATCTCGTCCCCTTGGACGACAAGGGGGGCGCCCTCTTCTTCGAGAGTATTGCACGACACGGCCGCCTCGAAGGGCAGACCGATCTTCACTCGCGCCGTCCCGCGGCCGCCGTACGCTTCGTACAGCCGCAATACGAGGGACTCTGAATCCTCGGCTCGTTTAACCGTATCCAGAATCAATCCTGCATCGTCGCTGCGGAACCAGCTGGTCGCATCTGCACCCGTCCACTGGAGAGGCACGTTAAAGCTGAAGCCTTCGGCGATTACACCTGCCTCCTGCCAGCTGCCCTGATGTGGATAGATGGCATAGGAGAAGGTATGCTGGCCGCGATCGGCGATCGGATCCGGCTTCTTCGGCGCCCGCAGCAGGGTGATGTGCATGGTATTGTCGAAGGTGTGGTAGCCATACTTGCTCTCACTCAACAGCGACACACCGAAGCCGTGCTCTGACAAATCAACCCACTTGTGGCCGGGCACTTCATAACGGGCCAGGTCATGCATCGTGTTGTAGTGGGTGGGCCGCGACGTGTGACCGAACTGCATCTCGTACGTCGCTTCCATAGACCGCACCTGAACGGGGAAGGCGACCTTCAGCATCGTGTCGTCTTCCTGCCAGTCGACTTCGGTGTGGAACTCGAGTCGACCACTGCCGGCGTCCAGCCGCACGACCTGCTTGAACGAGCTCTTCTTGCCCACCTTGTGAGTGAAGGCCACCTCGCCGCGCAGCGGTGATCGGGTGAGGATCTCACACGACTCAGCGCCGGCCCCGGTTTTGACGGTTTCGAGAGCCCATGGATCGATATCCCACGCATCCCACGCAGTCGGTTTGTCCACATATGTGAGAAACTGATTGCCCGGTTCGGCCATGACCTGACGACCACTGGCCTTTTCCACCAGGCTCGTGAGAGTGCCGTCAGCAGCCAGGACGGCGGCGACCCTGTCATTCGCCAGCGTGATAGTTGCACCCGACTCGGTCACGACCACCTGGTCAGGTGGCGCACCGATAGTCCCTACCCCATAGGCAGGCGCCTGTGCGTAGACCAGTTCACCGGAGGTATTTTCGACGACTTCAGCCCGATCGAAACCCGTCGTATTCAGCGGCTTCGCTACACCCTCTCCAAGAGCGGCGATAGCCGCTGCCCGAAGCTCGCCACCCTCCTGCTGGATCTGTGCGTAGTCCCGCTCGGCGTCTTCGTAGACGAGGGTGATCGAAGAGCCTGGCAGGATATCGTGGAACTGGTTGGTGAGCAGCAATTTCCACAACACGTCCAGCTCATCCTTCGGGTAGGCGGTCCCGTGAAGCCTGTTGGCGACGGTGGCAGCAAACTCAATGTCATGGAGCAGGAACTCGCCCTTGCGATTGCCCTTCTTCGTCGCCGCCTGTGTCGTGTAGGTTCCACGATGCAGTTCGAAGTAGAGCTCCCCGACCCGCACCGGACGATCCGTGAAACCCGCTTCCAGCTGGTCCCAGAATTCTTCCGTGTTGCGATTCGTGGTCTGCGGCAGGCCCTGCAGATCCTCGGCCCGTCGAATGCGTTCCAGCATGTCTCTTGTCGGCCCACCGCCACCATCGCCGATTCCGTATAGCAACAGACTCTGACCGGACCGGTCACTGTCCTTGTATACGTTCACATTGTGGCGCAGTTGTTCCACCGTTGCTACTGCATTGTACGTGTTGGCCGGTGGGAAGTGGGTGACCACCTCACTTCCATCGATGCCTTGCCACATGAAGGTCTGGTGATCGGGCTTGTTGAAGGCATTCCATGACAGCTTCTGCGTGAGGAAGCGCGTGATCCCCGCCTGACGCATGATCTGCGGCAGCTGGCCATTGTAGCCGAAGACATCCGGATTCCAGAATTCGCGACAGGTGATGCCGAACTCTTTCTGGAAAAAACGCTGGCCATAGAGGAACTGTCGATTCAGGGCTTCACCAGACGGCACATTACAGTCCGGCTCGATCCAGGTGCCACCCACCGGCACCCACTGACCCGTCCTGACCTTCTCTGCCATCCGCCGATACAACTCCGGATTGCGTTCCTGCATCGCTTCGTACTGGGCGGCCTGCGGGCAGGAAAACTTGTATTCCGGATAGTCCTCCATGTACAACAGGGCCGTGCTGAAGGTGCGCATACACTTGCGCCACGTCTCACCAATGGGCCACAGCCAAGCCGTGTCGATGTGGGCGTGACCGATCGCACTCAAGGCGTGGACGTAGCCACCATTGCCGACCTTGTAGAGATCCTTGAGGATGGCCAATGCGTCTGACCAGGTCGACGCATCCTCTTCATCCAGAATATTAGCGGCTCGATTGAGCTCTGCGAGCAGTCGACCCTTCCAGTCGCCGGACAGGTCCTGCTCGCGTTCAAGTTCAGAGAGGACGAGCATGTCGTAATACAGCTCCCAGGCGACCGGATCGAAACGGCCGATCCCGACACGATCCAGGACATAGGGTTCGATGCTGTCGTAGTGCTGTCCCTGCTGACCGAACAACTCGTTGCACGCAACCTCTACCTGGAATGTTGCAGTCTCACCCCCGGCGGCCTCCTTGACCAGTACGACCTCGTTGCGACCTGAATTCAGGCCACCCACCGTACGGCCATCGAGCCACAAGGTCGCTTCACTGTGACTCTTCCACAGCAGGTCCACCCGTTGACCCGCCCAGTCGGCGGGCACACGAACGCTGCCTCGCACCCAGAAGGTGGCCCATGCCGGTCCCAACTGCTGCCCGAGTTGCACCGGTTCATAGTTGAGTTGCTGTGCCTCTTCGTAGGGAATGCGATCGACGGGGCCGGCGATTTGCAGATCCTCGACTTCGACCGTGTCGCGGTAGATCCGCCCCTGGAGTCTGTCGACCAGTTGCCGGATGCGATTGCGTGTGTAACCGGGGTGCTGCAGCATCTCTTCACTCTCAATTGTCAGGTAGCATGCAGTTCAAGAGCCTTGGCATACAGTTCAAGAACAACGAACCCAACCCGATCCCCACCGTCAAAGACCCGTGGCGAACAGAGCGATTCTTTCGTCATCCACTGGCGGCAGATCGAGTGCCAGCAGATCATGCATTGCACTAGTGCGATGGAGCTCGAATTGCCCGCCGCCATCTTGGTATCGACATTCCTCCCGCGCTGGGACGCATCCATCGAAGAGTTCATCTGATGGCCCTAACCATGATAGAGGATTAAACATGTCAGCAGACGACCTGCGGAACTCCATTATGTCCGTCATCGCGACCATCGACAGTATTGTCGCGACTCGTGACGCGGATGCTCTGCATCGCCTCTTGTCTGACGATCCAACGTGGCGATCTCGGCGAGCAAAGTGGAAGGGTTCACGTCGCGAGATTGATCTATTGACCCATGTCGCCTCCCTGGGACTGACTGACCTGGTGGACGTACTCCTTGCTCACCAAGTGCAGAGTCAGGTCGACATGCCCTCTGTGTTTTACTCGTGTCTGCAATCAGGACAGCTGGCCATCGCCGACCGTCTCTTCGAACGCTGCGCCATCGAGATCCATCACCTGCAGGAGCATCTCTACCAGCTGACAGAGGATCTCAATGTCGAAGGGATTCGCTGGCTACTACAGCAAGGCGCCAATCCAGACTACCGTCGCGCCGGGATCCGTTGGACGCCACTGCACAACGCCCTGCATTCATATCCTACGCTGCTGAAGGAACGTCAGGAGATCTGTCGACTTCTTGTCGAAGCCGGTGCCGATCACGACAACAACGCCGTCTATGATCTGGTCACAGGGCGTAGCGACAACCTTGAGGCCCGGATCGCCGCTTACGCCTCCATCGTGCACGCCGCCTTCGATCTACGCGGTGGTCGCGACATCGAAATCGAGCGACGTGGCGATTATGGCGGCGCGCCGATATCGAACACCAGCCTGCTCCACCACTGCGCCGAGTATGGTTGGGTCGATGAGGCTCGTCTCCTGCTGGCGAAAGGCGCCGACCCAAACCAGCGGGCCGAGCCAGCGGACGACGGCTTCGATACACACACGCCAATCTTCAATACACTCACGGTCAACGCCAACGCCAGCTGGGATGTCCTCCAGCTGTTGGTAGAAGCAGGCGCCGACGTGAACGCTGTGGCAGACATCCGCATCGACTCACACGAGATGCGGGGCGTCACGCCACTGGGCTATATCGAAGAATTTCCGAACAAGTACTGGAAAGACGGCGGAGACCGAAGTTGGAACCAGGTGAATACCCTCGACACGGCACCACACCCAGACGTTGTCGAATTCCTGCGTCGTCACGGAGCTACATGACGAACTAGCGCGGAGGAAGGCCAGATCGACGTCCACGATTCATGCTTAGCTCGCCACGGCTTCTCACTGTAGCCTTGACAGAACCTCCCAGGTCGGTGCAATTAGTGACTGATATGTTATCCGTTGCTCACATACGATCCCGCCTGCTGCCGACGCACACGTCGACGCCCAGCAGCGCCACGGCGATCCTCGTCACCATCCTGCTTGCCGGGCTGGCCGTAGCACTGTGTCATGCCGCCCTGGCGTCGCCGGTGGATCACGATGATTGCAAGATCTGCCAGGTTCTCCTGCACGCGGAGAATTTCCAGCCTGCGGTCATAGCTGTCGTACTCACATCGATTGTGGTACGCACAGCAGCACGCACGGCGATATCGGGCAATGATTTCTTCCTACCGCCCCAACGCGGGCCACCTCTGTCTCTCTGATCATCTCGTACTGAGATCCCCAGTACCTGGTTCCCTGTCGTTCGCTTTTCGACAGGGCCGTCGTTCTGCGCCGGTTGATGCCGTCGCCATTCGACGTTTTCAGACACTTCAGAGAGGAGACACCATCCATGCGATGGACTCGGATTATTGCTGCTTCAGCAACCGCAATGCTGTGCCATGCCTCTTTTGCATTTGCCCAGGATTCGGGCGCCGGCGTGACGGGAATTTCGCGCTCTTTCAACCCCGCAATCAGTGCCAACGCGCTGTTCGACGCTGTGTATGCCGACACACACGATGATCATGACGATGATGACGATCATGATGATGAAGCAGACCACGGCCATGGTGCCAGTGACGAATCCGGTATGCGTGTTCAGGAAGTTGAACTGCAGCTGAGTGCCGTCGTCGATGCCTACCTGAAGGCCGATCTGCTTCTGGCATTTCCGGATGGTGAAGGCGTCGAACTGGAGGAGGGCTTCGTGACAACCCAGTCGCTCCCCGCAGGTTTGCAGCTGAAAGCCGGCCGGTTCCTGGCGGCGATGGGTCACCACAACACGCTGCACGCACACCAATACCCCTTTCTCAATGCGCCACTCGTCAATGGACACGTTCTTGGCGACGAAGGTCTGGCTGAGGACGGGCTGTCATTGAGTTGGCTCACCCCCCTGCCGTGGTTCCTGGAACTGACGGGGCAGGTGCTCGATGGTCGTTCGGAGCTGTTTGCCAGCCCGGAGGACGAGGACCTGCTGTATCTGGGACATGCCCGGAGTTTCTGGGATGTCGGCGAAAACTGGACCCTCGATCTGGGTGGTTCCTATGCGACGGGTACGAATCCGCAGGGCAAGACATCCTCGCTTCTGGGCGCCCACGGAACCATCCAGTGGCGAGACCTGGATAGTTGGGGACGCCGCGTGATCTGGCGTGGTGAGTATCTACGCGCTGACCATGGCCAGATCGGTGGCGGTGACGAAGAGGAGGGCGGCGGCTATACGAGCCTTGAAGCACAGATCGCACGACGCTGGTGGTTGCAGGGTCGTTATGACCGGATGGGGCTGCCGGGCGATGAAGAGGACTGGCGCACCAGTGTCCTTGTGGGGTTCATTCCCAGTGAGTTCTCGGCACTTCGCCTGCAATTCGATCGTCGCGCCGAGTCTGGCGAAACATCGAATGTCGTTTCCCTGCAGCTGAATGTGACCATGGGCTCGCACCCGGCGCACCGGTATTGAGCAGCATATGAAAATCCATCCAATCATCCTCGCCATCTTCTCGGTTGCCGTGGCTGTTCAAGGCCATGCCGACCCACTGCGCGTGGTAAGCACTACGACTGACCTTGCCGCGTTGACCGAGGCCGTTGGCGGTGATCTTGTAGACGTGCAGGCCATCGCCCGGGGCACTCAGGATCCGCACTTTGTCGACGCCCGACCCAGTTTCATGCGGCGCATGCGCGGCGCCGATCTGCTCGTCTACAACGGCCTCGAACTTGAGATCGGCTGGTTGCCTCTGTTGGTGGACGGCAGTCGCAATCGGCAGTTGCAGGCGGGAGAATCGGGCGCCCTCAACGCCTCAACGGGGCTGCCCATTCTCGAGATCCCGACGATGGAGCTCGACCGCTCTCACGGAGATATCCATCCAGAGGGAAATCCACACTACACGCTGTCGCCGCTTCAGGGCAGACAGATCGCCGGCACGATCGCCACACGGTTGCAGCACCTGCGCCCCGATGACGCCGCACAGATTGACAGGCAGTGCGAGCAATTCGTCGCTCGCCTGGATTCACAGATCAGTCAGTGGGAGCAGCTGGCTGAGCCCTGGCGTGGCATGAAAGTCATTGCGCACCACAAACAATGGGAATACCTGGCCGATTGGCTGGGCCTCGAGATCGTTGCCTACATCGAAGAGAAGCCGGGCATCCCGCCGACGCCACGCCACGTGCGTGATCTCGTCCGTCTCATCGAGACGCAGGAGATCTCCCTCATCCTGCGATCAACCTTTGTAGATGCGAGACCGGCGCAGCGACTGGCCGAACGGACCATGGCTCGCGTTGTTGAGTTGCCCGCTGCCGTCGGCGCCGCTGATGGCAGCAACGACTACATCAGCCTCTTCCATGTCATTCTTCGTCGACTTGAGACGTCCATGCCTACCACTGAGGGAGGTTAGATGGACTTTCTTTCCCTGATGGCGGCGCCCATTGCTGCCTGTCTGCTTCTCGTCCTCATCCATGCCTACCTCGGTGTCCACATCCTTGCGCGGGGTGTCATCTTCGTCGATCTCGCCCTGGCGCAGATTGCCGCTCTTGGCGCTGCCGTCGCCATACTCTGCGGCTATGAGCTGGGTAGTCCTGCCGCACTGGGTGCCTCTCTGGCAGCAACCTTCTGTGGCGCCGCTCTATTTGCTTTGACCCGATCCCAGCGTACCGACCTGCCCCAGGAAGCGATCATCGGCATCGTCTACGTCGTGGCTGCGGCAGCAAGTATCCTCGCCCTGGATCGCTCGCCTCATGGCGCCGAGCATCTGAAAACCGTTCTGGTCGGCCAGATTCTCTGGGTTTCCTGGACAGACGTGGCCATCGCCGGCGCCGTCTATCTGGCCGTCGCTGCAGCGCACTGGGTGTTTCGAGACCGCTTCTGCCGACTGTCGGGAGTGGGCGTTTCGGACACAGCACGAAGCATGCGTCGCGCGAGATGGTGGGACTTTCTGTTCTATGCGAGCTTCGGTCTCGTCATCTCCATCTCCGTGCCCATGGCGGGGGTGTTGCTCGTCTTCAGTTTCCTCATCGTTCCAGCCGTCTGCGCCGTCCTATTCTCCGGCAATCTGTCCCAGCGGCTGATCATTGCCTGGGCGACGGGGTTCGTTGTCAGTGTCCTCGGCTGCACCCTCTCTTACCAATTCGATACGCCCACAGGAGCCACCATCGTGTGTGCCTTTGGTGTCGTTTTGGCTCTGTTGGCTCTGGTACGCCGAATGACTGTGCATCCGACTTCACGTAGGACAGAGACACACCAATAGGGAGGATGAATTCGTGGGAGTCGAGATCAGAAGCGAGAGTGTCGGCGATGAAGCTCACATAGATATCTGTGTAACACGGGCCTTCGGCAGCGCCGATGAGGCCAACCTGGTGCGCATGCTGCGCGACTGGCAGCCAGGCTTTGACCGCGACCTCTCGATCTGCGCGTGGGATGGTGACGAACTCGTCGGTCATCTGGCCATGACGCCACTCCCCATGCGACTGCTTGGTTCCAGAATTCCCGCCGTCGCCGTCGCACCTGTCGCCGTCATCCCACCACGGCAGAAGCAGGGCATCGGCGGCAAGATGCTGGCCTTTGGTCACGACCTTGCAAGCTCCAAAGGGATCGGACTTGCCTTTCTCACCGGACACCCGAGCTACTACCCTCAGCATGGCTATGAGAATCGCTTCGGTTTCAGCCGAACCAACTACCAAGTAGACGCGATTCCCGACGCGACGGTGAAGCTTGAGCCCTGGCCCGTTCAGGATCAGGACATCGACTGGCTACTGGCATGCGACGAACGAGAGTGGCAGAACGTTGACTTCAGTTGGCCACGAACCGGACGACGCGAGGAATGGACAACGCCGGGTGTCAACGCCGTCATCTGGCGCACTGCAGACGGCACCCGGGCCGCCTACACGATGAAGCGCTCCAGCCAGTCAGGAACCGGCTTCCCGATGGACATGATCCTGGGTGACGACGCCGAATTGGTACGGCAGGTCATCTACAGACAGAAGCCTGTTGCCAGTCCGCATCACCCCGCCGGTTGGCTGGCGCAACACGTCCTCGATCCAACCTGGGGGGTCAGCGAGGTGCACGTTGAGGCGCCTGCCATGGCGATTGAATTGACTGCAGGCGTTCTGGACCAATACCAGCAGGCCCTTGATCAGGAGGGCCGTCTGCCTGGCGCGATCAACTGGCCACTGCCTTTTTCGATGTGCTGAACATGGCCCCAAAAGGCCTTGAGATGTAGACTGGTATGTTCTCGATTTCCCGTATGCTGCATCACCAGAACCGACCGAGTCGCTTCGTGACTGATCAAGAACAACGCACCGCTGACATCGATACGGACTGGGCCCTGCTCTTTGCTGCCTGGTTCATCGTGACAGTCTCCACCCTTGGAAGTCTGTTCTTCAGCAATGTCATGGACTTTGCGCCCTGCATCCTGTGCTGGTATCAGAGGATCTTCCTGTTCCCCCTGGTCATCATCCTGGGCCGCGGACTCTTCCCTCTTGATCGCGACGTCGTCAAATACGCCCTACCCTTGATCGTCGCTGGCTGGCTGCTCGCAGCGTATCACAATCTTCTCTACCACGGATTCATCCCCGACAATATGCAGCCCTGTAGTCAGGGTGTATCGTGTACCGAGGAGTACATCCTTCTGTTTGGATTCCTCTCGATCCCCATGCTGTCTCTGTTGGCATTTACCACAGTGATCGCCCTTCTGCTCGTCGTCAGGAAAAGGAGTCTGCGTTGAAGCGTCGCAATCTGTTCATTGGCGTCTGCGTCCTGTTGGTTGTGGGTTACTTCGCCGGCACGTCGGCCTACCGAGCGTGGCGCGTATCCGAACTCGGTTTCATCGCCGAGGAGAATGCCGAAATGTTCGTGCGACCTCATTCGCCCACAATGGGGGCTGAGGACGCCAAGGTGTATTTGGTGAAATTCACGGATCCCGCCTGCGAGACCTGCGCGTCCTTCTCTAAGTTCACAAAGGATGCGTTGGCAGCGTTTCCTGGGAAAATCAAACTCGTGATTCGTTATGCCCCCTTCCATATGGGTGCAGGCGGTGCCGTCAGAATCCTTGAAGCGGCCAAGATGCAAGGAAAGTTCTGGGAGACCTTGGATCTGCTCTACCGCCATCAGAACAAGTGGACGAAGAACCACCAGGTCCTCGTCCACGAGATCTGGCCGCTGCTGCCTGAATTGGGCATGGATCTCGAACGTCTGCGGGCAGACATGAACGATCCGGAGATCACGGCGATCATTGAGCAAGACAAGGCGGATGGTGCCGCACTGGGCGTGCGCAAGACACCAGGATTCTTCGTCAACGGCAAACCCCTCGAGACCTTCGGCCAGCGTCCCCTGGCGGAACTCATCAAAGCCGAAATTCGCTCGAGCTATCCGGAGTGACGCCTGTGAGCGAGGACAGCTCTTGGCCTGATCTCGATTTGCATTGTAAATGTGCACACGCACACTTACAATATGCACATGACAGAGATCCCTTCGACACAGCTCCAGCTCGACGTCTCAAGACTCCAGACTGAGATCCAGCGACGCGGATACTCGACGGTTCAGGAATTCGCCGACGCCGTCGGCATCCATCGCAACACAGTGGGCAACTACCTGGCTGGCAAGACCGCTTTGCCAGCTGCGTTGACCAAGATCCTGCTCGCCCTCGACCTGGCTCCAGCCGATGTGCTCTCCCTTCCCTTTCGCCGCCGGCAGATCCCAGGTCTGATGATCGCCGATCTAGTCGACTCCTTACACGCGGCCTGTCCTCAGGCAGCCTTCGTATTGTTTGGATCACGCGCCCGTGGTACGGCGAAAAGACACTCCGACTATGACATCGGCGTCTTCCGCTCTGAAGGATTGGAGTTTGACCTGTTCTCAAGACTTCTGGATCAAGTTGGGTCCTGGAACCAGGACTCACTTTCCACTGTACAGCTTGTTGATCTAACGAACGCCGAGGAGGCTCTGTTGGAAGGGATATCAGAGGACGCCGAGTTTCTCGCAGGCTCCCCTTCTGCCTGGTGTGCGTTACTGAGAAAGGCTGGGATACAGCTGCATGAATGATGACAAACTACTCGAAGCTTTCGCCTTGATGGACGCAGCCCTGGCCGAATGCGATGCAGACCCGGACAACAGTCTGCGCCAGGCAGCCCTGGCCAAGACCTTTGAGACCACCTTCGAGTATCTGTGGAAATACTTCAAGCGGGAGGCCGACAAAGCAGGGCTTGAAACCTACAGCCCGCGCGACGCCCTCAAAGCCGCAGCGCAACTGCAGATGATCGACGATCTCGAGTTGTGGAACCGATTTCTGAATGCGAGGAACTTATCCGTCCATGACTACGTCGGTATGGACCAGGAAGGTGCAGTGAATCTCGTTCGACAGTTTCGCGACTCGGTGAAGCAATTGATCGGCTGACGGGTCGTGCTGTTAACCAGCAACCCGGAGTAACGACCTATTCCCACGCATCGATTCGCAGTCCTGTCTGACATCCACGGCAATATCCCGGCCCTTGAAACTGTGCTTGCCCACGCCGCGAGCCAGGATGTGGACGACTACCTCATCGCCGGCGACCTCGTCGGCGGTCCCGAAGGCGACGCGGTGGTCGAGCGCCTGGAGCCCTACAGACACAACACGATCAAGGGCAACAACGAAGAGTACCTGATCGACTTCCACCACGATGCCGTCACGGCGGCGCAGCGCGAGAGCCAGCAGTGGGCCTTCAGCCGCGCCTGCCACGCCAGGAGCGAGGGCAAGGTCCTCGATACTCTTGCAGCACTCCCGCCTCGAGTCACCTGTCAGGCAGAGGGCTCCACAGCAGTCTGCATGGTACACGGTTCGACGCGTAGCAGTTCGGAGCCTCTTGGGCCAGAGCTCGACACGGGCCGACTCGAGCAGGTCCTGGAGGAAATCTCCGAGTCAGTTCTGATTTGCGGTCACACCCATCAAAGCTGGACCTTTCGCGGCGACGCGGGATTGGCACTCAACCCGGGGTCAGTCGGTGGCGCCTGCAACGATGACAATCGCGCTCAGTATGCCATCCTGCAGTGGGAGGACGGAAATTGGCACGTCGAGCATCACGCCGTCGCCTACGATCTGACCCTTGTCACCCGGTTATACGTTGACACTGGTTTTGTCGAGGAGGCCGGCCCGATGGCCAGGGCGCAGTTGGAAGGCATCCACTACGCAGACCTCACGATGGGAGATCTTGTGCATCATGCTCGCAACCTCGCCGCAGCGGCAGGCAAGGAAGCGTCCCCTATCGTCGCCGATGACATCTGGGAGCAGGCCGTTGACACCTTCAGTTGGAAGATGCCGCCTCCAGTATAGAGCAGTGGCGCCATGGCCGAGGAAATGCTTGGTTTCTGCCATGCGCATTGCCATCACATTCCTCCTCTTCCTCGCCAGCCTTGCAGGACCCATTCAGGCACAAGCGCCGTCCGAAACGGCCCTGAAGGTCGCCTACATATACAATTTTCTGAAGTATGTGAAGTGGCAGGACGAGGAGCAGATCTCCGAGTTCGTCATCGGTGTGTACGGCGACGACGGCCAACTGCAAGGCGAGTTGTCGCGCCTGCTCGCCAGCAGAAGCGTGCGAGACCGAAGCATCAGGACGATCGGTGTGGACGATCTCGAGCTGGCTCGCGATGTCCATCTCCTCGTGTTGGCACGGTCGAAGAACGAGGACATTGGACACGTCGCCAACGAACTGCGCCGCAGCAATACACTCCTTGTCACAGACGGTTGCTCAGCCAAGCAACTGATCATGATCAACCTCGTTCGTCTGCCAGAAGGACGAATCGGCTTCGAAGTAAATCGTCCTAACGTTGTCTACGAAGGCATGGAGATCGTCCCTGATCTGCTGTTGCAGGGCGGCGGCACCGAGCTGGATGTGGCCATGCTCTACCATCAGATGGAGGCTTCCCTCCATCAGTCGCGCGCCACCGTCGCCACCCAGCAGGCTCAGTTAGAGCAGCAGATTGCCGAAATCGAACGACGTGAAGAACAACTCGTCGAGCAAAATGCACGCATCCTGAGTCAACAGTCGGCGATCGACGAACGCGAACAACAGCTGAGTAGGCAGGACGAGACCCTAGCCACACAGCGTCTTGAGATGGATGTAAATGTCCGCGAAGCAGAACGCTACGCTCGCGACCTGCAGACACAGATGGACACTCTCGATGCACGCGAAGCGCAGATGGCTGAGCTGACCCAGGAAATTCTGGGCAGCCAACGGGTCCTTGCCGAGCAGCGTGGTGAGTTGACGCAGCAGGGAGTTCAACTGCAGCAGAAAGACTCTGAGCTGCAGGTGCAGGACACGACGATCAAGGAGCAACAGGCTCTACTGCGCTCCGGTGGCACGATTGGACTGCTGATTGTCGCGCTCTTCGGCGTCGTCTTCTGGAGTTATCGACAGAACAAGAAGGCCAACGTCGAACTACAGCTCGCCCGCGATGCGGCAGATCGTGCTAATGCCGCGAAGAGCACCTTTCTCGCCAACATGTCCCACGAGATTCGCACACCGATGAATGGCATCGTCGGCATGGTCGATCTACTCAAGCGCAGCAAGCTTGAAAAGCATCAGACCGAGCAACTCACTGTGATTGATACCTCTGCAGATGCCCTGCTCGAGTTGCTCAACGACATCCTCGATCTATCCAAGATCGAAGCCGGTGGCATGCAACTGGAGCAGGTCGACTTCGCTCTCTGGGATGTGCTCGATGCCGTCATGAAGCTGATGGCCATGCGGGCGCACGAGAAGGGCCTCGAACTGGCCTGTCACGTCGCGCCGGATGTGCCAGAGGGGCTCGTCGGCGATCCAACCCGCCTGCGCCAGATCATCGTCAATCTCGTGGGCAATGCGATCAAATTTACCGCAGAGGGCGAGATCGTTGTCGAGGTGAAGTGCGAATCTCAATCCGAGGGTAGCGCCTGCCTGCACGTGAGCGTGCGCGACACAGGTGTCGGCATTGCCGAGGAGAAGCAGGCGTTGATTTTCGATGCCTTCTCACAGGCGGACAGCTCGACAACGCGCGAGTTTGGTGGCACCGGTCTGGGACTGGACATCTCCCGACAGCTCGTAGATCTGATGGATGGTCGCATCTGGGTCGAGAGTGAGCTGGACGTAGGTAGTTCATTCCAGTTCACTGCCAATTTCGCCACCTCAGATGTACGGGCGGCAGTGGCCGCTTCCGAACCTTGGAAGGAACTCGACGGTATCCGACTCCTGGTCGTAGAGAGCAATGACACCAGTCGTGAGCTTCTTCGGGAGATGCTTAGCAACTGGGGATTCCAGGTCGATGTAACTCCCTCCGGTACCGACGCGCTGCAGATACTTGAACAGCGGGAAGAGGCCGATGTGTTCGATCTCGTTCTGGTAGACAGCCATCTACCAGACGTTGCAAGCCGAGAGATGGCTCATCACCTGCGCGATCAATCCGGCGCCAAGGCCGCGATGATGATGCTTACGTCGATCGATGATGAGCAATTCATCGACGCGGTCCGCGCTGAGGGTATCGACCATTTCCTCAGGAAACCGATCACCCAGTCAGATCTTTTGGATGGCACGCTTTCAGCTCTGGGCGTGCGCGCAGCGAGCGACACGCAACAGGCCTCTGGCGCGGCCGATGACCTTCCACCGCTGCGTATCCTGCTCGCCGATGACAATCCCACAAATCGATATGTGGCGACCAGCATGATTGAAGCCTTCGGCCATCAGGTCGTCGCCGTCGATGATGGCGTACAGGCCCTGACACAGGCGCAGGAGGCAGACTTCGATCTGGTGCTCATGGACGTGCAGATGCCCGAGATGGACGGTCACGAGGCGACACGGCAGATCCGCAAGGGAGAAACCGGGACGGCCTCGCATCTACCGATTATTGGACTCACGGCGAATGCCATGAAGGGTGATCGCGACGCGTGCCTTGCTGCAGGCATGGATGATTATGTATCCAAACCAGTGCGCTGGGACGCGCTTCGCGAAGCAATCGTACGTGTCGGGGTTGCCGGATCCGTCAGATCGAGCGAAGAGCCATCTGCGTCAGAAAGGAATTCCGAGCTTGATTCAGTCTTGGAGGATCTCGGCTTGGAACCATTGGATGATGAAGAGCCAGATGGATCAGTCGCCGTCGACTCAGAAATACTTGCACGACTCGACGAGGAGTTTGCTGCGTCGGACGCCGATCAGATTCTTGATCCCGCTGCCATCGAAGAGCTGCGCGAAATGGAGAGTCGTGGAACGATCTCGGTTAGCCGCATGACGGAGCTCTTCAAAGACAGCGGCACCACCATCGTGCCTCTGCTGCATCAGGCGTTAGAGCAGAAGAAAGCGGATGTCCTGCAGCGCGAAGCGCACACCCTCAAGGGCAGCGCCCGTGATCTGGGGGCACTTCGACTCGCTTCTGCGTGTCAGAAGCTCGAGGATCTTGCCAGTCAGAATTCTTTCGACAGTGCCGTTGATCTGATCAACCGTATCGAAGTGGCCTTCAAGGAGGCCGACGAGGCGATTGCAGACTACGTCGGTTGAGACCTTAGCCGACGTCGATTACATCCACCTGGCAGTAGACTGCGCCTTCCCCCTCCGCACCGGGAACATCGATCAATGCCCGACTGCCGGGACCCAAGCGGGTCAATGCATCCCACATTCCCGCTGGGATCGATTCATCGCCCATCCGTAGCGGAATGGGTTCGGCATCGTATGTATTGGATACCAGTGTGCCGTCCTGCTTGACGCAGGAATGACGTATCGTCCAAACCTTTGGATCTCGTGGAACAATACCTGTGGGACCTGAGAGTTCCCTCAGTATCACATCTTTAGCCAAAGGCTGTGGTGACGGCAGTAGGTATTTCTCGAGAAGTGCGATGACCCCCTGACCATCGAAGTCGCCCTGCTCGATTAGTTCGGCACCCATTCGCGTGACGCTCTTTTTGTCCGCCTCTGCCAGCGAAGCAATAGGATCGCACAGAATGTGAATCATGCAATCCTTGCCAGTTTTTGACAGACCTGCCATGCGTCCGAGTGAGATGCCCTCTTGCCGACGCCCGAGCAGAAGCACCCACGGGATGGATTCCTCTGCCTGCAGGAGTCGTGTGACCTCCTGACTCTGTGGATCGATCCGGTAGCCTGCCTGGAGATGCGGGTAACGCTCGTTGATCCGCTTAACGCCCGCAGCGAGGCGCTCGTAGAAGTCGAGTTGTCGCTTCCCGTGTGTCTCTTCAAGATCTTGTATCTCCATAGAAGGCACGTGACACAATACGTAAGGCCCCTTGCCCTGGCCCGGCTGCCGAGACCCCTGGAGAAGGTCACGCACAGCTTCGGATGGGTCTGGGCCACCCTCTTCTACCACATTTTGAACAGGATTTTTCGCTGCTTCCACATGGACACTCAAACGCTCCGTGATATGGGCGATCGTTGCGTCCTTGCGCAGGAAGTCGTTGGCGCCGAAGCCAAGTGCCTTGCTCACCGTTTCTTTGTCGGCCTGGGTCGTGAGCATCACAATCAGCGTAGATGCCAACTCGGGGATCTTACGCACATAACGCAGCAGCGTGATCCCGTCGGCCTTTGGCATCTGAATGTCCAGCACAATCAGATCCAGGGACCCCGCCAGTCGCTTGGCTACCTTCAGGCCTTCCACTCCGTCTTCGGCAGTGGTGACCTCGCAGCCCAATTCCACGAGGATTCCCGAGACCTTCTCGCGGGCAACCGGGGAGTCTTCTACAAGCAGAACATGTGTCGACATAGTGCCTAAGCTAGCGAGTCGCTATCCAAGCGACACAAGGCCGCCTGCAGAGGGGAGTACTGCACCTTTGGTACAAAAATCTGCAACCTGCCAGCCCTAGGCCCAGGTGGACATGGCAGAGTCGGATGCCTCTGCAAAGGAGGAGGACATAGCCAGCAACAAAGCACCAAAGCGGGCCTCGAATTGTGGCTCCACGAACTTCAGCTCCATGTCATCCGCTCCTGCAACCAGGGGCTCCTCCAGGATGTCCGGCTCCTCAAACACACCTCCTGTGCAAGCGACAGTCACGGGAGATTCCAACTCCAGGCGACGTGCAACGGCACCTATCTGCGCCCCAAGAGCACTGAGTCCCTTCTGCACGACGTGCAGGGCTACTTCGTCTTTGTTTCGCGCTGCCGTAAACACGACGGGACAGGCGTCGGCGATTCGGTCCCGCGTAAAGTCACCACCATAGATTGCCTCGATGATCTCATGCCAGTCGCCGAGCCCCAGCGCCGGCAGCAGCTCTGCCTGCAGACTCGTATCGGGACCCGAGCCATCGACTGCACGCAGTGCACTGCGGATCGCCTGCATGACCAAGCCATGGGCGCTGCCTTCGTCGCCTAGAATCGGGCCCCAGCCACCGGCACGGGCTTCAACTCCTTCTGCATTTCGACCGATGACGATCGATCCAGTGCCGGCGATGCAGACGACACCGGGCTCACCTCGATGCGCCCCCTCCAAAGCGGCGCGGCCGTCGGTGACAATCCGCACCGTCCTTGCCAGCTTGTTCTCTTCTAACGCACTTCGCAGTTTTTCCTGCTCCGGCAGACGGCCGGCACCAGCGACCCCCGCACACAGGACTTCTGGCATCTCCGCTGCCCCGCCCACCTCTTCCAGCAACTCGCCGATCACCCGAGTCAGCCCTTCGGCGCCCATGACCTGATAGTTGCCTGGCCCCGCCTCGGCGGCACCAAGCAGAGCACCTTCGGCGTCGGCCAGCACCAGACGGGTTCGAGTTCCACCGGCATCTATTCCAACGTACAAAATGACTTTCTCCAATCCGAATCTTCACATGAGGTCATTGAAAGATGTTGACTGTCTGCTGGCCGTCAAATGCCAGTCCTGCTGGCGCAGCCTTTCTCTGGGCGCGTCAGTGCAGAGAGATCGCCATCTGATTCCATTTGTAGTTCACCGTGTGCGACTTACCCTCGTCGTCTTTCATCGCATCAGACCAGATCAGCACCATCTCACGACCATCCTCACTGATCCACTTTGGTGACAGCTTCGGTTGATACGTGAGATTCCCCGGATCGTCGGCGGTCCAGTAGTCCGTATAGTAGAACTGCTGCCATGGCCCCCATGGATTCTCCGCGTACCAGAAACCGAGCGATCCAGTTTTCGTGTGCATCCATTTGTCGTAGTAGTCCTCATCAGAAGACGTCAGCCCTCGCCCCGCATAGGTCCCACCATTCACCATGATGTAGAGCCCCAGCCCGGGATTGAAAACGACGGAGGGCAGCCACGAATACCAACCGAAGAAATCGCCACCGGCACTGCGGTCGGGAAACACATGGACGGGACGACGCTGTTCGATATCCGGCGACCAAACGGGACGGCCAGCGTCTTCACCCGACCAGTAGCGCCACTTGTCGCGCTCGCCGAGTTGACTCTTCTCAACACGCGCCAGCAGCAGTTCGTGAGCATGGGCGCCTTCCGGCCCGTAGACGTAGATGTAGTCGTCCGGGGCGAGCCCATTGTTCTGGCCATGCTGCACGAAATCGACGAATGAAAACGGATAGGCCGACTGTTGCAGATGGGGTCTGCCGAACTCCTCCAGCGAAAACATCTCCTCTGCAGTGTCCAGATTTCGGGCTTCGTCATCGGCGGCCAGTCTTCGCTCGGCTCCATGGCGATCAACGCGTGACCAGCTCTGCCCGCCATCGGCGGATTTCAGCAGCTTGATGCCCCGGAAGGGGCCCGACCAGGCGTCACCCGGTGTTCGCGAGGCGGCGCTGTAGACCACCCCATCTACACAGATGATACCGTAACCGAACCAACTGCCTTCCGGACCCGAGAAATCGGGATAACCTGTCAGCTCCTGGCGCTCGAAATCCCTGGCGTCACCGATGATGCGATAGAGTCGGTTGTGAAAACCGCGGCGATTCTCACCGCCTGCCCTGCTGCCCAACCAGTCACCGTCATCCATACTTGTTATCTGGCTGTCATCGTCAGCCCACGTGATGCACCAGTTGTCACCATACTCAGCCGATCTATACAGCGTGTCCGTGTGCAAAGTGATCCCTTCGGGAACACTCGGCGTGTTAGGTGTGGGCATCAGTCAATCCTAAAGATCGTGAGGATGGTGGTCGGTGCGTGAGGAACAGCTCAGGTCCTGGTCGCATGATATTGGCTCTTGCCGGAGTAGTCCAGACAGGTTGGCGCGAATCTGCGGACCAGATTGACTGACCAGATAGACCAACTATGGTATAGAGCCATGAACCAGTCTTTCTCCAAGACCTATTTCAAGGCACTACTGGACCGCTTCGGAGGTCTGACGACCGAACTGCCGGCGATCGCCAATGCGGCTGATCGGATCGCCGACGGCCTCCTGGCGGGAGGCAGACTCCTGCTGGCCAGCGTGCGGCCGGACTTCACGTCGGAGGGTTACATCCGCGGCGGCGGGTTCATGCTGCTGGAAGAGTGGACGCCTGCGATGAGTCTGACCCCTGAAGACACGGTCATCTTTGGCCAGTCCGATGCGGAACCGCAGCAAGAGTTGGAATTGCTGCAGCTTTTGCGCCAATCCGGTGCTCTGATCGTCGGCATCGGACCTGCGGCCCCCGCCTGGACTGGTGTCGACGCCCTGCCTTCAGCTGATGTGCTGTCGCCGAGCCCGATACCCGTACCCGCTGCGGCAACCAAACCCTTCGGCGGCGAAACGTATCCGCTCATGTCGCTGCAGAATCTTGTCATCCTCTGGGTCCTCAGCAGCGAGATCGTCAGTGCACTGAGTCGCTCAGGGCAGATGCCCACAATGTATCAGAGTGTTCTCGTACACGGCGCACGGGAGCGCAATGGCCGCATCGGTTCCCGCTTCCACGAAACACACGACGTGCCCGCCATCGGGTCAGGGCAGTTGGGTGCGAGCTACATCAAGGCGATCAACGGCATTCTTCATACGCTGATCGAAGAGGAGTCTGTCGCAATCGAGGACGCCGCGAAGCTCTGTGCACAGGTCCTGCAGACGGGTCGGACGGTGTACGCTGGTTTGATCTCCCATTTTCCTATGCACCAGCACGGCGCTCCCGGTGACCCGCTGCACATGCAGCGCCTCTTGCCACTGGATGCTGAATCACCAGACCTTCCCGAGTTGGAGAACAAGCTGCAGATCGGCGACCTATTCTTCTTCCTCGGATACTACCGCCGCCCCATGGCGGCCTACCGCACGGCTCGGCAAGCAGGTGCATATATCGTCGAGGTAATCACAGGTGATGAATCCGGCGATGGGAGCGACGTGCAACCCGACCACCTCATCCGACCGAGGTGGCCTTTCGGCGATGCACTGATCTCTGTGCCCGGATACGACGTGCAAATCCTGCCCGGCTCGGGGATCGTGCAGACGGCGATCTACTGGGCCGTCGTGGGATCGATCAGTCAGGCTCTAGACACAGGCAGGTAACCATGAAGATTTCTGAAATTGACATCATCCCCATCAAACCACCCTTGGCGCCACGCCACGCCGGGCGCGAGATCTGGGCGGGCCCCATCAACCAGCGCACGATCTACCGGGTTCGCGCCGACAACGGTCTTGTGGGTTACGGTGATCACCGACTCGTGGGTCCCACCCGGGCATCCCTGCAGCCGTTGATAGGGTGCGATCCCTTTGAGTTCATCAACAACAACTTCGATCCAGGTCTCGGAGGCGCACTCTACGATCTGATGGGGAAATCCCTCGATGTGCCCGCCTATCAGTTGATGGGACCGAAGATTCGTGACGCCGTCTCCGTTGCCGCCTGGACGCCCCGAGCATCGGCCGAAGATTTCGGCCGCGAGGCTGGCCGTTCGGTGGAGGAAGGGTATCGTGTAATGAAGATGCACACGGCACCATTCTTCGACGTCCTCGAGCAGACACGTGCCGCTGAAGCCATCGCCCCTGCTCACTTCCGCCTCCACTTCGACCTCAACGGCAACCGCACGTTGGCGACGGCCCTGCAATTGGTGCGGCACTTCGAGAATCACCCCATCGTCGGCTTCATCGAGGATCCCTTCCCGAAACCAGACCGCGACTCCTGGTGTCGGCTGCGTTCACAGAGCCACATCCCCCTCCTGTTCCACGTGTCTGCCACACATCCTCTGCTCCCCGAACTCGCCGCAGGTGTCGCCGATACCTACCTGTTCAGCGGTGTCTCGATCGGTCGCACCCTTACCGGTGGCGCTGCCTGTGCGTGCGCCAACACCCAGATGCTCCTGCAGCTCACGGGTGGCACCTTGACCAAGGCCCTCGCCTTGCACATGGCTGCTGTCCTGCCGACGGCAACGGGACACTCCATCCATCTGGACGACCAATACGACGATGACATCACCACCGAACGGATCGCCGTCGTCGCCGGCGCATCGAGGGTGCCTGAGGGGCCGGGGCTGGGTATCGAGGTCGACGAGGACGCCCTGGCTCAGATGGCAGAACGCGCCGCCGCCCCAACTGCGCCACCAACACGCACTGTCGGCATCCTGAGCTTGGGAGAGCGCCGTTGGTACACAACCCTGCCAACGGACGTGGTGCGCCTGACAGGACGCGAGGAAGGCAACCTGCGCGGCATAGACCTCAAGCTGTGGCATGATGACGGGTCGGAGAGCTTTGAGCAGATCCACGATCAGCTGGCCCGCGAGGGGGCCGTCGAAATGGATCCGACGGCATAACGCATGACACCTGACGAAGCACCGGACCTTCACAGGATCATCCAACATCCTCGGCCCCTCCAGACGCAGACGCCGCTACAAATAGACACACCCATTGTGATTGCCTCGCCGCACTCGGCCCATGGCCAGCAGACGGCGACGTCCATCCACCGTGCACTTCAAGGCATGGGTCTCGTGACCGAAATCCTCGACGACCCAGAGGGCCAGCTCTTACGCGAAGCCACGGGGCCCGTCGTCGTCGTCGGCAACCTGGCGGATAGCCTGTGTGTGCGGATGCTGTACTTCCAGGCATTGTGTGCGACAGATCTCTGGTATCCCGGTCCAGCCGGGTTCGAAGTCCGAACGCTTTGCAACCCCTTCGGCTCGGGGCACAATGTAATCCTGCTTGGCTACAGCGATGCCGATGGTGCGCAGGCAGGTTGCGAGGCGCTGATCAGCCGACTCGCCGCCCCCCTTCCACACCTGTTGGACCTTAAAGTCACCCGCCTGCCCATGTCCGCTGACGAGGTCGCCGAATGTCGAGACGAACCTCTGCCGACATCCATCTGGGAAGTCGCAAATACGGCGCAGGGCGATCTCAAGGGGTATCTGTACTATCTCACCGGTGAGCCAGAGCTGGGTGCGGCATATCGAGACGCCTGGCGTGCGATCATCGCATCCGGCTATGACAGGAACGACAAGATTGTGCAGTCGCACCTGTATAGCCTGTCACGCTATCAGCCGTGGCAGCTGGTGGAACATATGGATCTGTTCAGCGACGAAGAGCGTCTTGCCATCACACAATTCTTCTATGGCTGGGCAGAGAGTGAGGAAGGATGGCAGCATGTGGCAAACTGCCGTCGCGTGCAGACCCCGAAGTTCCCACGGCAGAACCACGAGCTGATACCGGCGCTGACATTGATGTACACTGCCCAGTACTTCGAAACGCACTTTCCGGACGTGGCGGGCCCTGATCATTGGCGCAGTGTCGGCCATCGTGTGTTCGAACCCTATGGGTCGTCGTGGAAACCGTTGTGTGATGGCTTGTGTCACGGTTGGTGGATGTCGCAGCCAGTGATGCTCGAGTACGCACTACTGGATCAATCCCATCGCTATTTCGAGGAAGGCGGCGCTCGCCTGGCGGCAGAGTGTGCCATGGCCGTCATCAACAATAGTGGCTGGCTACCCACTGCCGGGGACTGTGACCTGCGCCGGCAGTTCCCCGGGCCGAGTCTACGCATCGCTGCCGCCTACTATGGCGATGGGCGCTTTCGCTTTGCTCATGACCTGGCATCAGCGGACCGGCGATTGGCTTCTCTGACGGCCCTTCCCAGGGCGTTCGCCACAGAAGAGGATCCCCAGACGCCTGCTGAGATGATCGGTGTGACCGTCGTTCCCGTGGATCCGCTGATCTATTGCGCCTGGGATCGCGATCCCGAGGTGGCTCCCCTCGCCGTTACGTGCCCACCCTCTGCACCGATCGAGCACTGTTTTGACAAGCTGGCGATCCGCACAGGATGGGAATTGACGGACGACTATTTCCTGATGGATGGTCTTGGCGGCGGCAGCCATTCCTACGATGATGCCATGGGGATTGTGGAATACGCACGGCTTGGCGTCTCACTGCTCGTGCAAGAGGACAACTTCGTCCTCTCCGCCCCAGATCATCACTCGGTGGTGACCGTCGTGCGCAATGGCGAGGCAGGTGTCATCCCAGGGTTCGCCGCTGTGGAAGCGAATGAAACCGATGATGCAGGCGTCGTCTATTTGCGCACGCGGCTGAAGGACTACGCCGGTACCGATTGGGTGCGGGAAGTCCACCTTCTCCCTGGTCGATGTGTGGCCATTGTAGATACAGTGACGGCGAATGAGGCAGGTGATTTTGCCGTAGAGGCGCACTTTCGCACACCAACTCGACTTGAACTTCAGGGTCGACAAGCAACGGGGCGTCGAAAAAGTCCGTGTGTCGATTTCGTCGATGTGCGAATAGAAAGTCTGTGCGAGCCAGCGCAGTTGAGCACGCAACAGGAGCCCGTGCACCTTCGCTATCAGAAAGCTTCTGACAAGGCGCGTTGGCGCGATCGATATCACACAGACGAGATGGTGCTCAACTCCTTCGCAGCACGAGAGGCGAAACACCTGGCGCCTGGGGAGTCCGTGCAGTTCGTGCACCTTGTGCAGGGCTGCGCCCCAGAAGAACCGACGATTCACTTGGCTGACATTGCGCCGGATCTGAAGTCCATCGAAATCCAGCAGCCAGTCCTCCGCGCGCCCGTTGCAACGCCTCGCACAGGCGATTCCACGCCCGCTACCTTCTTCGATGCACAGGATCGGATTACGGCGATGTGTGCCTTGGATGATGGCTCCACTGCCGTGGGGACCGACCGGGGAACATTGAATCTCGTAGCGGCGGATGGCAGCAAACTGTGGACAACACAACTCGAAGGTCCCGTGCGTGATATCGGTGCAGCACAGGGCTCAGATCCCTTGTTGGCCGCCGGACACGGGCCGGCGAGCCTGACGGGTTTCAACCTCGCTGGCGACAACTTGTGGTCGACGGTGATTGAACGGGAGCCCTGTCCCTGGCCGTGGTGGGAATTACCCACACCCGCCCCGGTTCAAGTCGCCGGAGGCATCAGCGACGGCGAACCGTTTTTCGCCGTCGGCTGTGGTGACATCCAGGTGCGCTGCTTTGACGCCAGTGGCAGCGAACAGTGGCGCTGGCGCTACAACGAAGGCGTTCCCGGTCGGGTCGCTGTCGCCGAAGTGGACACTTCAGGTGAACGACGAATCATCGTCGGCGGAGACATTCTCAGCGATCAGTCCACGTGCCGCATCCTGCAACCAGATGGACAGCTGATCGCAGAATTACCCGTCGAAGGTTGGACCAGCATGCAGACGGCACTCGCCTTTGGCGACGCTGGCGGAAATCGATTGATCGCGTGTGGCGCCAGCCGCGGCGCCAATCTTCATCTGTTCCGTCTTGATGAGGCGGGTGCGGATGGCCAGGGTGCCGGTGGCTACAGGTGGGAGCGGCAATGGATGCAGCGGCTCGGTGGCAGCGTCACTGGAATCTACATCGCAGGTGCCCGCGAGCGTGTGTTCGTCGGGACCAGTCAGGGCTTCATGCTCTGTTACGATCTGGATGGCCATCTCATCTGGCATCGACTGCTTGAGCAGGGCGTTGCACACGTAACACCACTTGGAGCTGGCATGGTGGTTGTGGATGCCTTGGGAGGATTGCGTCAGGTGAATCTCGATGGGATTATAGAGGAGATGAATCCTTTGCCGACCACTTGCTCCTTTACTGTAGGTTTGGGTTCGGACGTGCTCCTCGCCAGCGGACCTGAAGTCTTCCGCATATAGGTGATGAGCAGTGCAGGAACGAAATCCGCTGCCGATCGAATATCCACCCTTTTGCGCTGTCTCAGGAGTGTCGTGACGATGTGGACCGCAGAGCTGAGTTCGAGCATCCGATCGCCGAGTGTTCTGCTCTTGGCCATGTTATTGTTCGCATGCGGAGACCAGGCCACTGCACCTGAGTCACAAGTCGGCGTCGTAACATCCGATGGATTGACGCAGGTGGAGACCGATCAATTCAGTGTAGCGATCAGTAGTGGACAACCCTTCGGTGTCGTCTCGTTGCGCATGCGAGACCAACCTGGTGATTTCGCTCATTGGGAATTCCCTCTGGGCGACTGGGAGTGGCTGTGGTTTGGTGACGCTGACACGGTACGTTCCAAGCTCATCGATCCTGTGTGGAATGGGCCGAAGGTCAGTCGCACAGACACGAGCGTCGTCCTTGCCTATTCAAGAAAGAGCGTGATCCTCGACGGGCTCGATCTGGCTGTCACGTACACCTTCGGGCACGGGCCTGACTTCGATATCGAATACGCCATCAAGAACGGGTCAGGCACAACGATCGCTGCTCCGTACAGCATGCTTGGCTTCCCCGGCTTCTCTAACCACAGATGGATTGATTTCGTCGCGACGAATCTGGAACCTCGATCAGCGCCGGATAGTTTACAGAGTTACTGGGAGGATGCAGTCGCTCGGCAGGTACCGGAATACACACTGTTGCGCGATGACGTTTCCTTCGCGCACGCAGGATTGCTCTCGAGTGTCGTCGCTTACGCAGTCTTGGGAGAGGCCTATCTGCTGAGCAGCGAGCTTGTTGACCACAGAATGATCTCCACGGCATTCTCGGCACATGTCAACAAACCGGGCTATCTGACGAGTCACATCTACGTGACCTATGAAGATCTGGTATCCATTCCCTCTTGCCGTTGCTCAATCACCCATGCAATTGGGCGAAATGGCCTCTCTCCGGTAGCTTTGCAGTGATGACAAACTACATGCACAGCGAATGGATCCCATTCTCCGCGAAGACCCGCACACTGCTACTTTCCTTGCTGCTAGGAATTGGCTGCAGCGGCGTAGGTGGCGACTCATCCACGAGCCCCGATGCGGATGTGGAACCGATTCGCATCGGACTCCTCGTTCCGGTAACGGGCTCCTGGGCGAGGGGCCTGTCCTGGAATCAGGCGGCGCAACTGGCGATCGATGAGATCAACGAGAGCGGCGGCGTGCTCGGTCGCCCCCTTGAACTACTGATCGCCAATACAGAAACGGTCCGTGCAATCGCCGTAGAAGGCGCTCGACAACTCGTCGAAGATGGGGTGGTTGTCATTATTGGGCCCGGCACATCCAGCGCCACGATAGATGTAGCTCAACAGGTAACGATCCCTGCAGGCATCCCACTGATCACCCCCTCTGCGACATCGCCGTTGATCAGTGAACTCGATGACGCAGGACTCGTCTGGCGTACCGCGGCGTCTGATGTATTTCAGGGAAGGGTAGCGGCCCAGTGGGCATTTTCCAACGGCCATCAGACAGCTGGTATCCTCTACGTCGACAACGCCTACGGTTCGGGACTGTCCGACGCATTTGCAGCGAGTTTCGAGCAACTGGGTGGAACAGTGACAGCCTCAATCGCATATGCCGATCTCAGCCAGAACGAGATCGCCTCTCACGACTATAGCTTGGATGTGTCACGCGTCTTCGCTGGTGCGCCACAGTTGATCTATCTGATCACCTACGAGAGCGATGGAGCGAAAATCACTATCGCCGCCAGTCAGAGATTGCCCGATCACCCCGTCACCTTCTTTGCATGTGACGCGATCGCGAGCAGTTCCTTTCTTGAAAACTCTGCACCAGAGGTGACAGAGCGAATGCTGGGTGCCATCCCCTTCCCGCGCATCGACAGTGAGGCGTATCGCCACTTCAACGATCTGTTCAGAGCAACCTTCGATGCGGCACCACCAGAGAGTTACGGCGACGCGACCTATGATGCCGTCTATCTTGCGGCTCTCGCGTTGCAGCAGGCGGGTGCTGTCGATGCCTCGCTCTTGACGGCCAACCTGCCCTCCGTATCCGTAGGTGGCACGCAAGTCGTTCCCGGTAAGTTTGCCGAGGCACGAGATCTGATAGCGAGTGGCACTGATATCGACTACGAGGGTGCGGGCGGTGAGGTCGACTTCGACGAAAACGGTGACATCATGAGTGGCACGTATCTGATCTGGAAAGTCGAGAACGGATCCCTTGTGGATGTCGAAACGACGTCCTTTCCGTAGGGCCTGCGGCCTTGGTGGGCCTGGACATCTGGCGGGCCCGGTTGTCTATCACCGATGCGACGACCTGTCGCTAACCGTGTTCGAGAGACAATAGGACTACCATGCTTGGCTTCTATTCCTCTGCAAGTTCCCATGTAAACTCCGCGAAGGCGATACGCGAAGCCCTCGCTGAGGCAATGGACGAATCCTCACGCCCTGCTCGTCTCGTGATCATGCACTCGACGATGGGGCACGATCTCAGCCAACTGATCGAAGGAGCACATGAGATTTGTCCTGACGCCGAGGTCGTAGGTTGTACGGGCAGCGGGGCCATTGGCCGCGACTGGGTGAGCGAGGCCGTCCGGTCTCTTGCCATCATGGTCATCACGGGAGAAGCCCCATCACGTGTTTCGGTATGATCTGCGCCGACGTCTCTATCCCGTCGTCACAGGCCAAAGGCGGGTAAATCGACACGAGGATGCTGCCATTCCATCCCTGCACGTCACCAGCATCAGCGAAGGTCCCCGTCCCGGTGGGATCTGGGATCAGCAGCCGATACATGCCCAGTCGGTTTGGGTCTCCCGCCTCGAGACTACCCCACTGTTCCATGTAGGGCATCTTGTGCCCGCGCACGTCCTGTACCACTTAATAGTTATGCTGGGACTGCAGCTTGCGCACCGGTTCCCACTCGCCCGTCGTACCATTGCGGACGCCGATGGGGCAGCCCTCCTCAGGCGTGCCCGTGGGAATCAGTTCAGCAGCGCCCTCGTGCGACGCAGGCCACAGAGCGTGGCGCAGACAACGATTGAATGAAGGATATTGTTCACTCATGGAAACTCCAGTCTGCGTTTCTCGGTGAGCTATCTAACTAACGCGTCTCAGTATCTACTAGCGGATGAGTCCCAGGGTTTCACGCACATAAGCTGGGTTGTCGCCCTTCTGGACTGATCGCATCCCGGCGATCACCTTCCGATATCGAACCTCTTGTTCGTGCAGCAGTGACCGCATCATGTTCTCCAGCGTCTCGGAAACTCGATCGGGCTCCGTGCCATCGAGAGCCATCTGCAGACCCGTGCGCAGGAAAGGATCTCCCACATCCTTCGCCAGCGGCTCCAGGTGCAGAATACCCATCAGCCGCCCCAACTGCCCGAGATCGGCCATCACTTCATCGATCTCATCGTAGCTGCACTCACTCATCCTCGGCCGCGTCGTTTTTTGCAACTTCGCCTCCAACTCGACGGAGGCCCGATTCGTCTTGCCAGGCATATGCGGCTTGCGATCCTCCCACGGAGGCCAGGCAAGTTGGCCCTCGTCTGCGAGGCGCTTCACTACATCCAGAATCCGGCGTCGCGCCGCCTCCACATCGTCGACCGAAGCCTTTGCCGCTGCGGAATGCAACTCAAACTCGGTACGCATGGGCTCTGGCATGTTGAAGGTGAACACATTTTTCTCTGCTTCGGACACACTCTGCAGCGCGATGGCGAGATCGTACAGATCTACCTCGTGGCTGATCAGATAGGCCGTGCCATGGTTGTACTGGAAAAGATCCGCGAATGTGCCTCGTCGAGCTTCATCCACGTGCTGTGACATCTCCATCCACGTGGCGAAACCGTATTCGCTCGCGATGGCGCGCTGGGCGTCCAACAAGGCGAACTTCAACGATAGAATGTCTTCATCGCCGCTCGACGATAACTCGGGCAGAGCCGCCCGAAGCCGGTCGGCCACTCCCTCGTCGCGCGACTGATGCGCGCGCAGCAGTTCCTTGGCCTGTGTCTTGAGTTGATCCAGGCTGGGACGATCAGGCAAAATGTTGGGTGTGGACATAACACACTCCTCCTGAGAGAAGCCCGTTGTCCGCGTTGGCAGGCGAGAGAGAGTGTGTGAGACTCTGGCTTGTTATTTCGGAGGTGGACTCAGTCCTTTCGCAGACTTGTTGGCTCCCTCCAGAGCACACCCAAACGTTAGTCTTGACGTTGGAAGCCGGTCAAGCGGAATCTTTCCGGTCTCATCTACATCCGCGGCATCCGTGGGGGACTGGCCGAAGAATTGCCACCCCGCCAGAGCAGTGGCAGTCGCACTGGCGCAGGCCAAACGTTGTCGCTGATCCTTGCTGATATTCGCCGCAGCAACCATTGTTTGCAGAACCAAACATCGAAAAGGAGCAACAGGTTGATTCCTCTCATTGGCAGCATCTGCAAAGGTCCCATAGGCATCAGCCAGCTACCCCGCACGTGGTGGAAGGCCGTGACACGTGCGGTCGGTGTCCTCGACTCTGAATACCCTGACAAGAGTGGCGGTTTGGACACTTGGTGTCTCGAGCACCTCGAGCTGAATATCGACGAGACCTACGACTATCTCAGATCGGAGCTACCCGACTACGTCACTTTTGAGTCATGGGTCGTCGACCAGAAGGGCGGCAAGGTCCACGCCGCCAAAATCGCACGATTCAATCAGATCATCGTCCACCGTCAGCATATTCGACCAAATAAGATCACCGAGACGTATGCCGACATCGGCTTTGATCCGGATGTGGACACGTACACCTCCGCCCTCCTGCTCAATACCTTGCAGGACTGGCAGCTATTTCACGCCAGGGATCTTGGCTACGTCGCCAACGCCGGCAGCACCCCGCTGATCAGCTCCCTCGATCTGGGCCCTATGGGAGTCATGCAGTTGGCCCGTACTTGGCAGAAGGTATTGCTCGACGCCAAGGGGCTGCTCCATGACGACTACCCTGCCTTTGGCGGCGGCCTCGACCGGAGTGTCATAGAGGCACTTGGCTTGAACCAGGAAGAGACCCTCGATTATCTGCGTAACGAGCTTCCAACCTATATGGGCTTCGAACGCTGGATTCAAGGCAGAGCCGGCGACATCGACCATGCGAAGGTCGAGCAATTCCAAAACCATTTGCTGCAGCGCGAGCACAAGGGTCCCAAACTGGCAGACATCCATGAGCGCACAGGTTGTGATCCGGGTATCACCAATGGCGTGCTGCTAAATCATCTCGAAGACTGGCGTTACGCCTACGACTTGATCGTTGCTCCCCACAGAAACGACTAGTGACTCAAAGAACACGTGAATAGCGAAGTATGCAGACAAGCGCATGCGCTGTATATCTCGAACAATTGGTGTCTTGGAAGAGTTCGATGTGGAGACGCACGGGGAATACAGATACCATGTCTTTCTCCTCACGGACTGGCACGGCGAGCCTTCGAACCTGCAACCGGAGGAACACGCCGAGATCCAGTGGTTCTCCGAGGTGGAGGCTGTTGAACTCGATCTCGCGCATCCAGACTATCCGGACTTGTTTCGTAAGGTCGAGGCTACCCAACTCTCAGGCACTTGAACGGAGGATGGATACGGCGATGCAAATGCTGAATTCTGCAGCAGAGCTCCTAGTCGGCCGGGGTATTCAATCCTCTGACGTGGAAGGCAAACCCTTCGCCCATCCTAGTTCTTCTATCCACTACAGAATCAGGATCGTCGAGCCGGATCCAACCACTGACTACAAGATCCTGTGGATCCTGCCTGATTCAGAAGGTCGCTGGGAAGACATCAGCGTCGTCGATATGCATCTGAGATATAGCTCAAGTCGGATCACCTCCCTGCCGATCGGCTAGTGTGTCCCCGCCCCGCTAACACATATAGAAACAGATCATGAACCTGAGAACCCTTGTCGCCGCGGCCATGGTCGTCTCGGCAGTTGCCGCCGACGCACAACTCACTGGTCAGATTGCCTACACCTCTCATGCGAGAGGCGACTCTCCCTGGGTCATCCACATCATGAATCCCGATGGCTCGGGACGACGAGCGCTTACCGATGGCGTATCGCCATCATGGTCGCCCGATGGTGAGCGTATCGTCTATCGTGGACGCGGCGGTATCTGGGTGATGGACCGCGACGGCAGCGCCAACCAGCTGCTGTTTGAAGTGCGTGGGGCCTATGAGCCCGTCTTCTCTCACGATGGGCGCAAAGTTTTTTTCAACTGGTCACAGGATGACGGGACCTTCATTTACTCCATCGATGCCACCACCGGTGGGGAACCCGTGCGGCTGCCGTTGTTTCCGCCAGACCCTGCCGATGTAGCAATGCATTGGGATGTGACACCCTCACCTGATGGCCAGAGCATCGCCTTCTCCTTTAGCCGCCCAAGTGGCTTCGGCACATCCAATCCTTCCGGACTCTATGTCGCCAATATCGATGGCAGTGACATCCGCCTCGTGAGTGACATCGGCCGTCCCTCGTATCCAGCCTGGTCACCAGATGGCAACCGTCTTGCCTTCCATGCCAACCGCGACGATGGCGAAGGGATCTATGTGGCCAGTGCGGATGGCACCGATCAGACGCTGCTGTCCGCTGAGTGGGCCCTCGATTGGAGCCCGACGTGGTCGCCAGATGGCGGCTGGATCGCCTTCATGTCGACGCAGAACCATCGAAGCCAGGACGTCTATATCATGCGGCCCGATGGCAGTGGCATCACGAATCTGACAAACAGTGATGGCAGCACCGACTACGAACCCGCATGGTCGCCCGTGCCGCTGCCTGCGCTGCCAACAGCGGTTGTCGAGCAGAGCTGGGGTCAGATCAAGTCAGGTAACTGAAAGAGCGCGTGAGGGTCTAAGAGCGACGGCCCGGGGCGCGGAGTGCCGCCGCGATCCCCGGGAACGATGAGCCTGGCACCGCCAGTGGGCACTCAATACGTGTGCTGGACTCATCGTCTTTGACCGTCTGACTTCTTAGCTCGACTGCTGCTCCTTCACTCTCTCGAGAAGTTCGGTGAGGCTCCGACGAGCGCGATCATCCGTTTCCTTCTCGAGGGCCGCCTCGACGGCACCTTGCGGCACCTCGGCAGCCCATCGACGCAGTTCGTAGGCAGCACGTCGCCGCACTCGACGCATGGGATCTGCCAGTGTTGCGGCCGCCAGTCGCACGACCTCAGTGATCTTGGCTGAATCATTCAGCGGGATGGGCATCTTCTTGAGCGCCCGTACTCGCTCAGATGAAGTCGCACTGCGAATCGCTCTCTTCCAGATGGACAACGTCTCGTCCAGACTGAATGGCCCAGGCGTGTCCTCTCCTCGGCGATGCTTGAGAATCGTTCGCAGCAGTTGCTCCTTGTATCGACGCACAACGCGGTTGGTTTCATCGAGCAGTGCCTGTGCCGCACGATCGATGGACACAAGGTCAGGGAATTCCTGTAGATAGTCGGCGGCGATCCAGCGCACTTCCTTTGACCGATCGAAGAGCATATCGACGACGAGAGGGACAAAGCGCTGGTGTCGTATGTCGTCCGTGCAAGGCAGATGCCGCAAACCAGCTCTCACAGCGCCGGCACGCACGAACCGATTGGGATCCTTCAAACCGCGCTCGACGAGACCGATCGCCTGCGCGTCGTTCTCCTTCGTCGCAAGTTGCGCTGCGAAGTTCGTCGCCATGCGTCGCGTCTCAGCCGAGTCCGCCTGCGACGCCTGCTCGAAACTCTGCATATTCTCGCCGGCACCGAGTCGACGCAGGTCCTGAAACAGATCGTAGCCGTGCCGGTCATGCTGCGACAGCGTTTCGAACACGCGCTGCGCCAGATCCTCTCCGGGCGCTTCTGTCTTCAGTGTTGACTCGACCATATCCGTCACATCCTGCTTGAGTTTCCTGCGCGCATGGTGGAGACGAGCCTTTATGGTCCCCACGGGCGTGTCTTGAATTGCTGCAACTTCCTGAATCGAATGCCCTGTGAGATAGAAGAGCGTCACCGTCTCTCGCTGCGCCTCACCGAGTCGTCCGATCGCATCCAGCATCTGATCTCGTAAACCCTCACTCGTGAGAGCCACCGGGGTTTCTGCATGCGCGGGATCATTGGCGATCAGATCGATGTCCACCGTGCTCTTTCGACTGCGTTGACGATCGATACTCTTGTTAATCGCCAACGTACGCAACCACGGTCCGAGTTTCTTCGTCTCCTGTAGTCGACTCAACTGCGTGAAGGCATCGACAAAGACAGACTGAGCGATATCCTCGGCGTCATGGAAATTGCGAAGCCTCGCAAGGGCCACACCAAACACCACGCTCTGGTATTTCGCCACGATCGACGTGAACGCCTCGGGCCCACCGGCCAGAGCGTCCGCTACCAGCGCCCCATCATCCTCCATTTTCGTTCAATCCTCTACACATATGTCGAAGCAGGAGCCCGGAAGGTTGCATGGGGGTTCAAGAAACTTCAAACCAGACTCGGCAGATACGCACGAAGGTCGACATACTTCGCGTAGCGAAGCGCACTCGCTCTGATAGAAGGAAGAAACTGGGCGACATAATCCTGTTCGGGATTTGGGTGGCCCCACCGCGTAATCCGGATATGGAAGTAGAACATGGCCATCGCCATAAGGAAGACGTAGTCCTGCTCAGAGAGCTGCCGCCCCGTCACGGCGGAAAAGCTGGCAAAAGCACTCTCCCAATCGAGCGCCTTGGGTCCACACTGTAGAAACAACCGCTCAAGTTGCATCAGATCCGTGCCATAGCGACACATCTCCACGTCGAAGATGCCAGCCAGACGTCCACGATGCGAGAAGAAGTGCAGGTCTTCGTGGAAGATGATATGTCTCTGCTTGCAGATCTCTTTCGCCTGCGCCTCAACCAGGTACAGACTCTCCCCGTAGAGTGGGTCAGCCCCCGCAGGAAAAACCTTCAGGTCCCGATGGCAGAGATCCGTGTAGAAGTTCACGGCTTGTTCGAGATCCAGATCCCAGGGAATGATCTGCTCACCGACGAACAGTCCCGCCTCTGCCGGCCCCCCTGGAAGCGGCGTGACGACCAGCTCGCCCACGGCTCTACCCACATCCCGGCTCAGAGACTGCCTGCCTTCCACTCCCAGCGCGTCGATCATTTCCTCGTCGACGAATCTGCCCGGTAGTCGATCCATGACGATGAGTTGGTCCGGAGCCACGGCATGGATCTTCGGCACGCACCTCGTTGCAGCGAAGTGCTCGAGGGCTGCCAGCTCATTTCTGAATCGTTTCAAGCCCCAATCGGCAGCATACCACTTGTAGACCACGGGCTGATCCTCATGATGTCCAAATAGCACAAAGTTGGTCCCGCGAGGCAGACGCGCCGCGAAGACCTCTGGATCTTCATCCTCTAACTCGTATCCGGGATGATCAGCGATAAACGCCTGGACGGCGGCCGTCGCTTCGGCGTAGGCCATTTTGCGGTAATCCGACATAACGCCTCCTGACGTTGCGAGAAGCCTCGCATCCAGCAGGTTACAATGTCAATTGACAGTGATTTCGACCCATTCCGTGTTGCGTTTCTGCCACTGGATGGCAAACCAGTGGCACCCAACAGAAAGCGCGATAGTAGCTGAGAACATCGCCGGGAGTAGTACTGGGCCCTGCAGAGTGAGGAAACTCTGTAGAAGGGTGTAGGGATTTGCCAGCGCACCATAGATCCCGAGTGGGTTCACCTCGAGTCCCCCCGACTGCGCCACGATCTGCTGCATAGAAAAAGCCCACACAAATGGATTTAGTAGAACCGCCGCCCGTGCTGGCCGCGTCGCGATTCCTACCTGAAAAAGTCCGACCATGGCCGATCCGACACCGACGCAGAGCAGGATCTCCACACGCAGTACGTTGATCCCTCCGCCGCCGACCAAACCCATAGTCGTACGCAGAAACCAGAAGAGCAGGAGGCACACACTCCCCCCGGTCAGAATGCTGCGAAGAAGCGTTGATAAAGGTCCTGTGATACGTCTCGTTTCTGCGGCCAAGGGATCTCCTGGCTAAGAGTTCGTCCCTTCTTAAACATCGAAGTCAACCCATTCGTCAAATCACGCGAACTCCATTTGAGACGCGTCGACGCGAACTGGGTGGGGGCTATCCCCCCGGTCAGCCCGACCCCAGATCGCGCGACGCGTCGCCATACGACCGGACAATTCCCTGGAATCCTCATGACGCGAGCACGGCATCCTGGCAGGTCGCTTTTTTATCCTGTTCTGTTCCTCATCCTGAGCGCCCCCCTCACAGTGACAGCGCAACACGATCTTCGAGGCCGTGTCGTCGACACCGAGTCAGGCGAGGCCCTGCCCTATTCGACGGTCCAATTGTTAGGTACTCAACTCGGTGACCAGACCAACATCTATGGCCACTTCATCATCATCGATGCGCCGGCTCGTACGTGTTCGTTGGTCGTGCGCCGCCTGGGATACCTCGCCGATACACTTGTCGTCGACAATCATGACCAGATCGACATGCTGGATGTGCGCCTGCGCATAGATATCGTTCGCCTCGATGAGACGATTGTCCGGGGTGAACAGGACTACGAAATATGGCGTGCAGCCGAAGCGGTGGGTCAGGTCTCGTTGTCGCCGAAACGACTCGAGTCGTTGCCAACACTCGGCGAGGCAGACGTCTTCCGTTCCCTGCAACTGCTACCGGGAATTTCGGGTGTCAGTGATGGCTCCTCTGGCCTCTTTGTGCAGGGAGGAACACCGGACCAGAATCTGGTTCTCTTCGATGGCATGACAGTGTATCACGTAGACCATTTCTTTGGCATGTTCTCTGCCTTCAATGCCGATGCGATCAAGGATATTCAAGTCTATCGCGCCGGCTTTCCTGCCAAGTATGGCGGTCGTCTCGCCAGTGTCGTCGACCTCACGAGCCTGACGGGTGACACAGAGGAACTCCGTTACAGTGTCGCCGCTAATTTGCTGAGTGCCCGCGCCCTTCTGTCGATGCCCCTTGGTCAGGTTGGCAGCGCCGTTTTCTCCGTGCGCCGCTCTTATTCGGATATTGTTCAGAGCGGTTTCTACAACGATCTGTTCGATCTGTCACAACAGGGCCAGGACGAACCCGTGCCCCAGGGGGGCAACCTGCCCACGGCGCCAACGGGTCGTGGTGGGGGGCGTGTTTTCCAGCAGGCGGAAGTAACCCCCTTCTTTCACTTCTATGATCTGACGGGGAAAGTGACCCTGTTACCCAGTTCACAGGACGTGCTGACCTGGAGTCTGTATTCCGGCCGCGACAATCTCGACAGCAACAGTGAGACGGCAGGACTCGGCTTTCGTGGATTCAATGGCGGTGGCGCAGAGGGTGTCACGGGAACGCGTGCCCAGGAAGAGATCACCTCCTGGGGGAATCTCGGTTCCAGCTTGAGCTGGGGTCGGCAGTGGAATGCGCGATGGACCTCTACGGCGGTCCTGTCCGCATCACGCTTTGCCAGTGACTTCGAGCGCTCCCGCACCTTCGACGGAATCGATACGGCCAATGCGGGCGTTCGTGCAGGTTTCAACTTTCTCGAGGACAACAATGTTCGCGACGTGAGTTTGCGTCTCGACAACGAGTGGCACCTGAGTCAGCGACAGACCCTTTCCTTCGGTCTCGAAACCACTCGCTTGGAAACGGACTACAATGCCATTTTTGGTGACTCGCTAAACACACTAGATGTGTCCTCGTCGACGCAGCAGTCTGCCGCCTACTTGCAGGACGAGATCACCATTGGCTCTCAGTTGGTCCTGACGCCGGGTCTGCGCTATACCCAGCATTCGGAATCAGGCGAGGGCTACCTCGATCCACGGATCGCCGCGATCCTGCGTCCCCTGCCATTTCTCAGCATTAAGTCCGCCTGGGGTCGTTATCACCAGTTCATCCACAACATCAGTTCCGACGACGTGTTACAGGGCTCCGGCACCTTCTGGCTCGTCGCCGACAAAGACCTGCCACCGCAGCAAGCTGAGCACCGAGTCGTGGGTCTGGCCATCGAGACATCAGGTTATCTGGTGGAGGCCGAAGTTTTCGACAAAGACCTGCAGCATCTGCTCGAATTCACACGGCCTTCAGGTCGCCGCGAAGTCGGCGACTATCTCGGCTCCTTCTTTTTCGGTGATGGGATCTCTCGCGGCCTCAGTCTCATGGCGCAGAAGAAGAGTGGCGCCTTCAACGGCTGGGTGACCTATACGCTGGGAGAGGCCGAGAATACCTTCAGCGCCCTCAACGAGGGCGAGCCATTTTCTGCCAGTCACGACCGACGGCACGAATTCAAGTGGGTAGGAAGTTATCGCCTGGGTCCGTGGACGACGGCGGCGAATTGGGTGGTGAGTTCGGGTCGTCCTTACACAGCGCCAACCTCACAGTACGATGTCTTGCTCGCCGATGGCAGCAGCCTCTCCTATGTACACGTAGGAGATAAGAATGGCGCTCGGCTGCCCGCCTATCATCGCCTGGACGTCAGTCTCTCCCGTGTCTTTCGCACCGACACGGGTCTACTCTGGGATGTGGGCCTGTCGATCTTCAATCTATATGATCGCGGCAACGTGCAGTATCGCGACTATGACTTCTCCGTCGATCCCGTACTGGTCACGGACGTAACCATGCTCGGCTTCACGCCGACGATCTATGCGAAGGTGCGATTCGAATGAGAAATCGATGGATATCTGCTGTGTTCGCGGCTGTCGTGATCTGTGGCTGCGGTAGTGATACCGGCCCTCTCGCTGGTGAGGACCAGCTCGTCGTTGTGCAGGGATATTTGTTCGCCGGCGAGCCCGTCGACAACATCCGTCTGACCCAGTCGGTTTCCCTCGATGCCACCCAGACCAGTGTAGCACTCAGCGATATCCAGGTGACACTGATTCGTGATCAGGACAACTTCCCGTTAGAGGCAATCGACGACAGTGGCACCTATGGCTATCTGGGCTCAGATCTGACTGTTGCAGCGGGTGATCTGTTTGAACTACGCGTCGTGCACGATGATGGTGTCGTCACCGCCTTGACCCAGGTACCGCCCGCCCCTGTGCAGGTTGCACTGTCGACGACACAGATCTACATCGCCTCTGCTTCTGATGGGGATGGCTTTGGTGGCGGCTTCGGCGGTGGATTCGGTCGCGGCAGCGATGCAGCATTGACCGTCACTTGGAACAATGAGGGTGGTGCTTACCACCAGGTATTTGTTGCATCCGAAGATCCCGACGCCATGGTCATCGACCGCGGTCTCGGCGACGATTTCTCCCTGCCAACGTTGCAACAACAGCCAACACGGAGTACGTCGACAGACGTGAATTCTCTGCAGTTGGGTACATATGGCAGCTGGTCAGTCACCGTGTATCGACTGAACGACGAATACGGGCAGTTGTTTGAGTTTGGCACACAGGACCCGCAGGATCTCGAAGAGCCGCCCAGCAATATCGAGGGTGGGCTTGGGATCTTTACGGCACTCCACGGATCTCGATTCACCTTCGACGTACTGCCTGACACGACCGGGTGAGGCCAGGCACTCCTCGTGCCAGTGGGTGATCATCGCATCTGAGAATACCTCTACCAGTTTGTCAGCACAGGTGGGTCTCTCTTTTGTAAGAGAGGTTGATCAGACTCGCGGAGATGATGTGGAAGATCTCATATCACTGGTACTTCGGGCCCAGGAGCGTCAGGCCGATGCTCGGGAAGAACTCGTACGTCGATTTCAGGACATAGCAGTAGGCTACGCCTACTCCGTTCTGGGGGACTTCCATGCAGCCGAGGACGCCGCACAGGATGCCTTTGTCGCTGCCCTCGGCGCCCTGGATTCTCTCGAGGTGCCGCAGGCCTTCCCCAGTTGGTTTCGTCGAGTTCTGTACAAGCACTGTGACCGTTTCCAACGACAACGGCAAGAAACGCCCACTGCGCCTGAGGCGCTGCTGCTCACATCGCCGGAACCTGATCCAGCACAACGGCTCGAGCAACAAGAACTCGAGCAATGGCTCGGCACGGCGATCAGCAGTCTTCCCGCTGAAGAGCGAATGATCACAAACCTCTCCTATATGGGTACCTACACCCACCAGGAAATCTCTGACTTTCTGGGAATCCCGCTGACTACCGTCAACAATCGCCTGCGCTCATCACGTCGGCGTCTTTCAGGAGAGTTACTTACCATGGCGAAAAAGGGACTACAAGATGCCGCACCCTCCCGCGACGAACACTTCGTCAATCTCGTGGGTTTGCGCACGGCAATCGACGCCGGCGACATCGCTCGCGTTCGAGCCCTCGTCGAGGAACGGCCGGATCTTCTGCGCTTGCATCATGGCGGCGCCAGACCACTGAACGACGCCGCCCTCGCAGGACACCCTGAGATCGTGCAGATCTTACTCGAGGCCGGCGCCGATCCAACCTATGCCCACTATCAGCCGCGACCTGTCGAGCAGGCCAGAGAGCGTGGTTATCAGGAAGTCGTCGACGTATTCGAGCGTTTCAGCGCTCGATTGGGCAAGGATGACGGAGCTGCTGAACTGTGTCAGGCCATCGAGGCCGAAGATGATATCGCTATCGCGAAGCTGCTGCAGACGGCCCTACTCGACGGCACAGATGAGGACGGCCGCACGCCTTTGCAGGTGGCCGTTCAGAAACGCCGGCAAGACATCGCCCAGCAGTTGCTCGACCACGGTACCCCTGTCGATGCGAAGGAAAGTCGGCTCTTCCCCCGGCCGGTGACCCTGGCCCTCGACCAACAAGACCCTGACTGGCCCATGGCGCAACTACTCGTCGAGCGCGGCGCCGAGGTCGATATCTATGTCGCATCCTCCCTGGGCGACCTCGAGCGTGCGAAATCACTGGTAGAGGAACTCGGGTATCCGACACCCCCTGTCGATCGCCCTTTGCGCCCGGTACACTTCACGCGCCCCTACCGCGACCCGATCGGTGCCGCTGCACGTGGAGGGCATGTCGACGTCGTCCGTTACTTCCTCGAGCAGGCGGGCGACGATCCAACGGAATTCTTCAGTGCCGAGGGCTTCAGCATAGCCTGCAGCTTCGCAGCGCTCGCCGGCTCTGCAGAAACGGTTCGATTGCTCCTCGACGCAGGCGCCGATCCAGATGGCACCGTCCGCCACCGCAACAGCGATGACACCGTCCATGTCGGCAAGAGTGGTCCCCTGTACTCGGCGGCGACCCATGGCTATCTGGAAATCTGCCAGATCCTGCTGGATGCGGGAGCCCATCCTGATACCTACATCGAGTCTACAGGGACACCGCTGAAAACGGCGTATCAAAACGATCACGCGCAAGTCATTGAACTACTAGAATCACGTGGAGCCAAAGCCCCCATTGAGGTGCTGGCACGCTACGTGGGCGAAGGCAGCCTGGAGCGCATTGCCGCCCGCCTGAAGGAAGAAAGTGATGCGGACGGCAAGCTGCCTCTTCAGGGACCCAACAGCATGCTGTCGCATTGTGTCGGCACGGGTCGTCTCGATGTGGTAGAGCTGATCCTGCAATACGAGCCTGAGATCCATCCCTTCGATCCCCTCAAGGCAGCTTGCAATGGCGGCCTGCCGGGAATCGGCAACCCCTTGGCCATCATGGGCAGACTCCTCGACCATGGAGCAGATGCGACGGCCTCGTCGTCGGCGGATTCCTCTTATGGACATGGCATGACCCTGCTGCACTTCATGGCCAAGGGCAGACTTCGCGACCACCCAGACCGCGCCGCAGTCGTTGATCTTCTGCTCGAGCACGGCGCCGACATCGAGGCCCTCGACTGCGACCGCCACTCGAGCCCTCTGGGCTGGGCCGCAGCGGAGGGCGATGTCGAGATGGTTGATCTGCTTCTGCAACGAGGTGCGGCAGTAGACGGTGGGAATGGTCAGGCGAACACAACCCCACTGTATTGGGCGGAGATGAAGGAACACGCACACATCACCGAGCGACTCGTCGTTGCAGGAGCCACAAAGACGACTCCATAGAGGCGATTACGACCATTTGCGGCTGCGGCACCTCGGGCGATTGCCGATGTATCAGTCTTTGCCATATGATCTGCGCGGCGATCGTTCGTCTTGCGAGACGATCGCATAGACTCGCATGGGACTTGGAGGAGACTGTCCTTGAGCCAGATTGTCGTCGAAAACCTCGTGAAGACCTATCGAATCGCCGAGCGCTCCCCCGGAATGTGGGGCGCAATTCGTGGTGTCGCGCATCGCCGCTATCGCACGCTGCGCGCCCTCGACGGGATCTCCTTTGCCCTGCAACCCGGTGAGCTTGTCGGCTACATCGGTCCCAATGGTGCCGGCAAATCGACGACAGTAAAAACACTGGCAGGGATCCTGGTACCCGATGAAGGCCGCTGTGAGATCCTCGGTCGAATACCGTGGGAGGATCGTATGGCCCACGTCGCACAGATCGGCGTGGTCTTCGGTCAGCGCACGCAGTTGTGGTGGGACCTGCCCGTGATGGAATCTTTCGACCTGCTGCGCGCCATCTATGCCGTACCCCATGCTGCCTATCACCAACGCCGCACGGAGCTGATCGACTTGCTCGATCTGGGACCCTTTCTGGACACACCCGTGCGCCAGTTGTCCCTCGGACAACGCATGCGCTGCGACCTGGCCGCCGCGCTTCTGCATGCACCCCAGTTGCTCTTCCTCGATGAGCCCACCATCGGCCTCGATGCCGTGTCCAAACTCGCGGTGCGCGACTTCGTGCGTCGCCTCAACGAGGAACGCGGCACCACGGTCATTCTCACGACCCACGACATGGACGATATCGAAGCCCTGTGCAGTCGTGTTTTGGTCATCGGCGACGGTCGCATCCTCTCAGACGGATCCTTGTCTGACTTGCGAGCTACGGTCACGAGTGAGCGCCGGCTCATCATCGACCTCGAGCATGAGGGTGCCACCATCGACGACCCGGATGCGACACTCGTCGAGCGTGAGGGGCATCGTGTTCATCTGCGCTACGACCCTGCTCGTGTGTCGACACCCGATTTGATCGGCCGCATCACAGCAAGCCATGCCGTGCGCGACCTCTTCGTCGAGCATCCACCGATTGAAGAGCTCATCGCCGATCTCTATGCTCGCAACACGACATCGACGTGAGCGCCTACGTCGCCCTCTTTAGCGCCCGTGTGCGCATGTTGCTGCAGTATCGAGCTGCTGCGCTGGCGGGGGTTGGTACCCAACTGGTCTTCGGCCTGATCCGCATCATGATTCTCCAGGCCTTCTACCTGAACGCCACCGGTGTGCAGCCAATGAGCGGAGCTGAAGTCGTCGACTATATCTGGCTCAGTCAGGCGACGCTCACTCTTTTGCCCATATGGATCGACGGCGAAATCAGAGGGATGGTACGCTCCGGCACTGTCGTCTATGAACTGACACGCCCCGTCGACCTCTATGCGTTCTGGTATGCCCGTGCCCTGGCTTCGCGACTGGCACCGGTGATGTTGCGTGCTGCGCCCCTATTGCTGCTGGCAGCGCTGATCTTCGACCTGCGCCCCCCCGCTTCAGTTGAAGCCGGCGTCGCATGCCTGGTGGCGCTGCTGGGTGCGCTTCTGCTGTCCGGAGCGATCTCGACGCTGACAAACATCACCGTCCTGTGGACGATCGCCGGGGAGGGTACTGCGCAGCTTTTGTCCGTGATGATTGTCGTGTTGTCGGGTATGGTCGTGCCTCTGGCACTGTTCCCGGACTGGTTGCAGCCCTTTCTCATGTGGCAGCCCTTCGCCGGACTCATGGATCTACCTCTGCGGATCTACTCGGGCAACCTGCCAACCGATGCCCTTGGTGGTATTCTGCTGCGGCAGGCTCTGTGGACGGTCGCTCTGATCGGGTTCGGGCGCTGGCTGTTGGGTCGAGGAACTCGCAGTCTCGTGGTCCAGGGAGGCTGATGATGCTCGACAATCTGCGACTCTACCTGGCATACATCGGCGTCTCCATGCGCAGCCAGATGCAGTATCGATCCTCCTTCGTCATGTTGACAGTTGGCCATTTCATGATGACGGGCATCGAATTCTTTGGTGTCTGGGTCCTCTTCGATCGCTTTGGTAGTCTGCGCGGTTGGACGCTGCCAGAGGTCGCCTTGTTCTATGGTCTGATCAACATCGCCTTTGCCATTGCCGACGCCACCTCACGCGGCTTCGATATGTTCCACACGATGGTGAAAGGAGGTGACTTCGACCGCCTGCTCCTGCGCCCACGCTCCACCGTCTTGCAGCTCGCCGGCTACGAGTTCACCTTGCGCCGCATCGGTCGCCTGTCTCAGGGCCTACTCGTGCTGGGCTGGGCGTCAGCGACTCTGGAGATCGACTGGACGATCGCTCGTCTCGGTCTGGTTGTGTTCACCATCATCGGCGGTGCCTGTCTGTTCTATGGCCTCACCGTTTTGCAGGCGACCATCGCGTTCTGGACGACGGAGACCCTCGAGATTGTTAGCGCCGTCACCTATGGTGGTGTCGCCACGGCACAGTATCCACTGGTGATCTACACCGAGTGGTTCCGTCGCCTTTTCACCTACATCATCCCCCTTGCCTGCGTCAGTTACTACCCCGCCATCGCCATTCTCGGCCGCGAAGACACCCTCGGTAGCACGCCACTATTCCAGTGGCTCTCACCAGCCATCGGGATCGCTTTTCTCTTCGTGTCTCTTGGATTCTGGCGATTTGGCATCAGACACTACGCATCGACGGGTAGCTGACTCCACACTTCTGGGTTCCCCGGTTCGCGCCAGAACTGTCATTTTTCCTTGCAATAGTGCCACCGTCAGTGCCTGTTTTCGGCCCCATGTTACGCAACTACCTGACCACCACCCTGCGGCACCTGCTCAAGCAACGCGCCTATGCCATGCTCAATGTCCTGGGTCTGGCCATGGGCATCACATGCTGCCTGCTCGTGCTACTCGACATCCAATACGAACTCACGTACGACGCCTTCCATGAGAAGGCAGAGCGGATCTATCGGCTCGAATGGGACGGCTTGAGTCGTAAGGGTGCACGCAGTGCTGAGGAGCTGACCACCCAGATCCCAGAGGTCGAGGCGACGGCCCGCTTCCGCAGCTTCCGCCCGCTGCTGGTATATGGCGACCAACAGTTGTATGAGAGGATTACCTTCGCCGAAGAGATCGTCTTCGACGTCTTCAGTTTTTCCCTGCTCGCTGGTGATCCGAAAACGGCGTTAACCCAACCACGCACGATGGTCATCAGTGAAGAAGTCGCCGAACGCTTCTTCGGGGATGAGGATCCCATGGGTAAGACGTTGATGTGGGACAACGAATTTCCCTATCTGATCACCGGTGTCATGCAGAATTCGCCACGCAACACCTTCTGGCCGATGGGCATACTGGCGTCGCTCATTACCATGCAGGAATCGGAGTTTGTCGAAGAAGATCGCACGTATGCGACCTTCGTTTTGCTGCATGAGGGGGCCCGCTATGACCAGGTAGCCTTCGCCAAAAAAGTGCAGGATTTCTACCGCCGCAGCATAGGTGAAGCGCCGGTTGATGCGCAGACGCCCCACTTGAGCGCGCTACGGGATCTTCACCTCAATGATGAGCTCGTCTCGTATCTATACAGTCTTGGCGCCATCGGCTTCTTCATCCTCACCATTGCCTGCATCAATTTCACCAACCTCACCACCGCACGTGGCGCCACCCGCTCTCGAGAAGTCGGTTTGCGCAAAGCCCTCGGTGCCCACCGCAGCCAGCTCGCAAGTCAGTTTCTTGGCGAATCCATATTGATGGCTGCCATCGCCCTCCTCTTGTCGCTGTTGTCTACCTGGCTCCTGCTGCCTGCCTATGCCAGCTTCGTCGGCAAAGACCTCACCTTCAGTCTCATCAGCAATCCCGTGTTGCTTCTGGGTGCACTGGGGATCGCCGTCGTTGTCGGACTGTTGGGCGGCGGCTACCCGGCCCTCGTCATGTCGTCGTATCGTCCGGCCTTCGCGCTAAAGGGTGATACACAACCACCTGGTGGAGGCCTCACCCTGCGCGGTGTCCTGGTGACATTCCAGTTCATCGTCGCTGCGGGCTTGATCATCGGCACTGGCGTCGTCTACCAGCAGTTGCAGTACATGCGCTCCAAGGATCTTGGCATCAACCGCGATCATATCACGGCGATCCACATGCACAACAAGGAGGTCAAGGCGCTGCTACCCGGCCTGCGCGCCGACCTTGAAGCAGATCCACGCATTCTTGGCACGACGATCACCTCACAGCTGCCTCCCGCGTTACTGATCCCCGGTTCCTGGCGTGGTGAAGGGATGGACGAGAACGAGGATCGCATTGCCCGACTTCTGCGGATAGACCACAACTCCTTTGACATCTACGGTTTCCGTGTGATCGCCGGGCGCAGATTGGCCAGTGATGGCACGGAGGAGTCCGCTGCTGTTTGCCTGATTAACGAAACGATGCTGCGAGAATTCGGCTTCGAGCAGCCAGAGCAGGCACTGGGTCAGAGCCTGACATGGCGCTCCCCGCCGTGGTGGCAGTACCACAACCTGCAGGGCGAACCGTATCGAGATAAGACGGCGACAGTCATCGGTGTCGTGCAGAACGCCCACTTCGAGCCACTCCACCTGCCGATTCGTGCCCTGATCCTCTTCCCGGAGCCGAGCTGGACGATCCAGCTGTCGGTGCTTCTGGATGGAGATGACATCCCCGGTGGGATGGCGCACCTGCGTCGCACGTGGGAGGGCTACGTTCCGACCCTGCCCCTCAACGCCAACTTCGTCGACCAGCGCTTCGCCAATGCCTATCAGGCGGAGGAGCGCTTCGGCAATACGATCGGCATCTTCGCCAGCCTCGCCATTGCCGTCACCTGCCTGGGTGTCTTTGGCCTGGGCGCGTTCGCCATCGCCCGTCGAACCAAAGAGATCGGCATCCGCAAGAGTCTCGGTGCCAGTGACTGGCAACTCACACTGTTGTTATCGAAAGAGCCCCTGCGCATCGCTCTGCTCGCTTCCGTGCTCGCTGCGCCCCTGGCGGGATATGCGATGAGCAGCTGGTTGCAGCTCTTCACATTTCGCATGCAGTTGGGTGCTGGCGTGTTCCTCGGTGCCGCCGCTGTTGTCCTCGTTGTCGCCTGGGCAGCCGTCGGTCCCCTGGCGCTGCGCGCCGCACGGGGCAATGCGGTAGACAATCTTCGATACGACTGATGGTAGCGTCGGTCACCGCCATCTATGTGTTGACAATTGGTGCGAGTACATGACCTTCTGACAGAGAAGATCCAGCGAACGCATAGCAAGATGGAGAATCGATGAATCGCCAAACGAACATGTGCACCATCAAATCCTGCCCCTCGAAGGCTGTTTCTCAGGGGTACTGCTTCGACCACTACGCCAAGCTCGTCGCTCCAGGATTTGGAACATGCTCCTTTGGAGGTTGCGTCAATAAGGTTCGCAAGGATCGCTTCTGCGAAAAGCACGCAGACACGATCCCCGAGACGCCCTGAGCCTATTCCCCACCTGCCAGGTCGCCTGATACCTCGCTGAATCAACCGGTGGGCGGTGCCCAACCCAGGGTCGCGAAATCTCGACCCGTAAAAGCGCGCATCTGACGAGCTCTGGCGATGGCTTCCTCGCACTCGGCAGCCAACTCCCGAGGTCGATAGACTGTTCCATCACGCACCGTGAGATGCGGCTCGATGCGTCGTTCGCCGACCATGACCTCTCCCGCAACATCGCGAAACTCGAACTGCCCTCCCTCGCGTACATGGAAAGCAGCGAGGTCCGCCACAGCACCCACTTTCAGCGTACCCAACTCCGGACGTCCGATCGCCTGCGCTGGTGCCGTCGTGCACTGGCGCACGACCTGTTCAAGGGACACGCCGAGATTGAGCAACTTTGACGCCGTCTCAGCGAGACTGAATACGGGGCCATCGATATTGTGAGCATGTATGTCGGTGCTGATCACATCGGCAACAAAATCATGAGAGAGCGCGGCGCGGGCCACATCGAAACGAAAAGATCCGCCGCCGTGTCCCACATCGAAAAGCACCCCCTTCGCCCTCGCCTGCCTCGCAGCGGGCTCCACATTTCCGTCGGTGGCAACAATGCCGTCTCCAGTACCCTGATAGCAGTGGGTGACGATGTCCCCGGCTCGCATTTCACCCAGCACATCGTCCAGTGGCACACCCACTGCAATGTGGACCATGACAGGCGTGTTGGTATAGCGACCAGCCTGCATCGCTCGACGCAGCGGTTCAATACCGTGGTCGCCAACCTGATGACCGCCCTGGCGCACTTTGACACCGACGCAGACTTCGCGCCATTGCTCAATGGCAGCCGCCGTGCGCTCGGGGTCGACGTAACGAATGTCCTCGCACTCGCCGATGGGGCCATAGATCAGTCCGAGGCCGGACACATGAACGAAGGTCAGCACGCGGGTTCGTGAAGGAGCCACGATGTAGTCCACAAATCCGGGTAGAGATGCCCAACCAGGGCTGCCCGCATCAACGATCGTCGTGACACCTGTCGCCAGACACAATGCATCGGCGCTCACACCCCACGTTGTCGCGCCCGCATAGACATGCGCGTGGATGTCGATCCAGCCAGGCGTCAGCAGGCAACCACTCAGGTCGATCTGTTGCCGGGCCTCGCCTTGCAGATCGTGACCCACTGCCGCGATACGACCACCGGCGACACCGACATCGACTAAGTCATGCAGGTCCTGGGACGGATCAAGAACAGTGGCTCCAGTGAGTAGTAGATCAAACTTGCCAGACACAGTGTGATCAGGTGCCATGTGGGTGTCTCTCAGGAGAAAGAGGATCGTCAGTCGGCCGAGACCTTGTTCGACTCGGTCCGAGCAACTTACGTCAAGGATGTGGATGATACACCACCTGTCGACAAGGATCGCAGCTATGCCGCCAACATTCAAGGAACTCACCACCTACTTCACAGAGGTTGGTGCGGATCAGGTCAGCCACACGGAGAAGTCCTACGTCGCCCATGCCATCGGTGTTTACACCGATCTGAAGGAATGGGGTTTTGACGAGGAGTTTGCCCGGATCGGTCTCTTTCACTCCATCTACGGAACACAACTGTTCCAGGGATTTACGCTACCCCTGGAAAAGCGTGGCGAGATTCGAGATATGATCGGCGAGTATCCCGAGTACCTCGTTTACATAAACTGTGCTATGGATCGTGACAGCTTCGACGCGCAGGTCGTGCGACGAGAGGCACCCTATACGATCCTCGACCGCTTCACTTCAGAGTCGATCGAACTGGATGAGAAGACCTTTGACGATCTCGTGAGTATCCACCTGTGTGACTGGCTCGAGCAGGTGGAACGATCTGAGAGTTGGGACTATCGTCGCGACGCATTCGAGAACATGGCCCAGCGACTCGGTGGCATAGGCTCCGAGTCCTTCGCTCGAACCTTCGCAAAGGAGCCGCAGCAGTAGTTCGAGAGACGCCCTCGGTTCAACCGGCCTTCTTCGCCTTACGTATCGCGCGTAGCTCGGATCTCTCCGCCGCCTCGCGTCGCTCAATGGCACGACTGAAACTCACTGACCCCATCGCTGCACAGTGCGTTTCGATGAAGCGACGGATCTCAGCGGGATACACGTGCCCCATCTCGCGCAGCACCCAACCGACGGCTTTCTGCACGAAGTAACGATCATCCTCCACACAGTTCTTCACGAGAGGCAGGACCTTTCCAGGCGGCAGAAAGACGGCATTCTTGCCCGTGTAGTGAATCAGACTCACCAAAGACAACCGCCGGAGCCACTGGTCGTCCGTCTTGTTCCAGCGTTGCAACTGTGGATAGACAGACTTTGGGTAACTCTCCAGCAGGCGCGAGTAGATCCCTGAGAGCCCGTCTGCGTGCGCCCAATTCTCGACTCGCGCACTCCATCCACTCAGCACGTCCCAATACATGGGTTCGGTCTGCTTCTTCAGACGTGGTCCGTAATATCCCAGCCCTGCATTCATCACATCGTAATAGGGAGAGGACTGCCACAGATCATCCCACACATCGAGAATCTGTCTGTCATCAAGCTCGTAGAAAGAAAATCCCTGCTTCAACACCTTTCTGAGATCTGCTGCCCGTATGGCCAGATACTGCAACTGAGACTTCCGGTCGGCTTGTACGATGGCGCTGAACTCTGGCCTGCCTACCACTTTCAGCGCCTCAAGGACCTCGCTGTGATAATCGCCGTAACGCATCACGTGACATTCCCTTTCAAGAGTTGCGGCCAAAGGAGGGAACGCCATGTAACCGAGTCAATCAGTGCTACGCTGACATTTCGGGAAGATCTAAACGTGTGAATTGCGGTATCATCGGCGCAGGAAAACTGCGCGTCCTCGTCGTTGCTGCAGACTTGAGCACACTTCACGACTGGCTCTCTATTGCGGTTTCTCTGCTACCAGAGTATATGTGCCCGGCAGAGTCGTGTGCTGTGCATGTGGTGTCTCGCTGAGCGACTTCATCACCAGACCACAGTCGCAGACAGCCGTGACCACCTCGCCAAGTTGCCAGTACGTGATCTTTCCAAGTGGGAAGTCTGCAATCTCCGCCGCCGAGAATTCACCCTTGTACGGAGCTGGTTTCTCTTCCACCTCGCTGCCAAAGTAGTCGCCGCGAAGATAGAATCGGTCGCCGTCTCGATCAGGGTCACACTTCTTCACGATGGGATGAAACTCGTGAAGAATCAGTCGCCCACCCGGTTTCAGAATCTGCACTATCCGCTGGGTCAGCAGACTCAAGTCGACGAAGTAGTGCAGGATGCCATACTCAAGAAACACGTAGTCGAAGTTACCTGCGTGGGACGACGCATTCCATGCTGAGACATCAGCAACGATATATTCCAACGAAACATCAGCCGCCTCGGCCAGTTCGAGTGCATAGCGCCTGTTCTCGGCCGAGATGTCCACCACGGTGACATCCGCACCGAGCAGCGCCAGGGCGACGGCACGGCGACCGTTCGATCCGAGAAGATTCGCTATCGCCTTCCCCTTCACCCCACCAAAGTGCCGCCACGTCTCACGCATGACATATTCGGGATCGCCTTGCAACGCCACTGCAGCCTCTTGTGGAACACCGTACCCTCGCACCCAGGCCTCGTAGGCCCGATGCGACCATGCCTTCTTGTTCGCGCTACTGTGTGTTAGTTGTGACACGAGCCCCCTTGGTCTGAGAAAATCAGTGGTCTGAGAAATGACAGGAACAGCATCAGACCCTATGAGTGAGACACCAGTGACATAACAATGGTTCACTTCAGGCTTGCTCATGTCCACATGGCCATTTTCCTTCGCCGTATGCACACCTTTTTCGGTTCAGGCGACGTGATCCTTCTTCGTGGGTTGGATGAACACCATCGTGTCATCGACGTCAAGCCCGTTCGCGTCGTCCAGGATGATGCAGATCTCAGTGTTCTCTGGCTGCAACGCTCAACGGCTACGATGAAGGCGGTCTTGTATGATCACACGCCGGGGACACCGCGCCGCTGGGAGGATGGCAGCTGGCAATTGGAGGAATCGGTCTGGCGTCATGAGATACTGATTCTCACACGACCCGCAGAGCGCCGGGCAACATGGGTCCGCTGGACCGCGGATCGTGATTTCTACGGCTGGTATGTCAATATGCAGAGTCCAATGCAGAGAACACGCCTTGGCTTTGATCATCGCGATCACCAGTTGGACATCCTCGTCGATCCGGATCGGAATTGGCGATGGAAGGACGAGGACGAGTTGGATCTATGCGTGGAAATTGGCAGGATGACAGCGACAATGGCACTGGAGGTGCGGCAAGAGGGGCAACGAGCCATTCGGCAGATTGAAGCGAATGCACCGCCCTTATCGGATGGTTGGGAATCCTGGTGCCCGGATCCCACCTGGACACCTCCTGGTCTACCTGAAGATTGGGACGACCTGTCCATGTACGAGTCTGAAAAAGTGAGGTTCCCATGAAACGTGCAATCGCTCTGATGTGTCTGCTCGGATCGATCCCCGTTGGCGCCGGCACTGAGTCGAAGATCGTCGTCTCCGCCGTCGACTCAACATCTTCCACCACGTATATCATGAATCCAGACGGCAGTAAGCGGATGGAAATGCACTATCTCGACCCTGAGGTCGAGCGAAATCACCCGGGCTTTCGTCACAGTTGGGCGATCTACACAAAGCTCATCTATCCGGCGCGAGACGATGCCTCGCAGGACATCCAACTGCGATCCGAGTCCTTTGTTCGACCCTATCTGTATTCAAATAGGGACAGCAGCAGAATCGATCTGTGGAACCATCATCCCCCTCTGCCGCGAATGCCTGAGTGGTCTCCTGATCGACGGCGACTTGCCTTCAGTTCAAATGCTGCAGGGACCTACGATATCTATGTAGTCGATGCCGACGGATCGAACGAAAGCAATTTGACGGAGGGCCTCGGCGACGAACACGGGCCGCAGTGGTCTCCCGATGGAGCGACGTTGATCTTCGATTCGAATCGAGTCGGCGACTGGGAGATCATGTCCGTGCCGTCAGACGGCGGTGAACTCACGAATCTCTCGTTCAATCCTGCCTTGGGCGATATGGGCGGACGCTGGTCGCCGGATGGTGAACATGTCGTGTATGAACCACGAGACGCGCAGATGCGCAGCAGTCTCTGGTTAGTGGATCTCACTGGTAGTCGTACGGAATTGGCCGCCAGGACGCCTGGTCACTTCCGCTGGAGTTCGACGGGGAGGCATCTGGCCTTCGATCGATTCGAAGGCGACCTCTGTGATGTCTTCGTTGTTCAGGCTGACGGTTCCAACATCGTCAACGTCAGTCGCAACAGCGGTGACAAGTGCGCCAGTGGACACTTCGCCTGGTCACCAGATGGTCATCGACTTGGTTTCGTGTCGAATCGCTCGGGACATCGCAATGCCTATTCGTGCGACCCAAGCGGCGGCGATCAGATACAGCTGACTGATACGGCTCAACAGCACGACTTCATGGGCTGGTTTCCCATCGTCCCGGATCCAGCTGAAGGTGAATGAGCGGACAAAAGAAAGGCGAGAGCCGCAAAGCCCTCGCCTCGAGATCCGCCCGCGGTACGGTAGCACACCGAGACCGCGATGGCGCGTATTCCCGCATTTTCTTCCCCGCAGGCACCCACGTATTCCCGTAGGTAACCCGAGTTCGCGTGTGTGCCCACGCTTGACGGCCGCAGAGAAGAAGAATGGATCTTCTGCGAGCGTAGCGTCCGCGGTGGAACGCTGTCAACTGGCGACGTTATCTTCCCCAAGAACCCGCGTCCATCCAACCGGAGTCGCTCCATGGATCAGTTGATCGTTACAGGTGGCAAGCAGTTGCGCGGTACCGTGACACCCTCAGGGAACAAGAATGCCGCCCAGCCAACTCTCATCGCCACCTTGCTGACCGACGAAGACGTCACATTGCGCAATGTCCCTGACATCATGGACATCCGCACAATCGTCGAGATTCTCCAGGATATTGGCGTTCAGGTGACCCGACGGGGCCCAAATGAACTGACGATCAACGCCGGATCTCTGAACAAGACGGCTCTCCCAGCAGATCTGTGTCGCAAAGTGCGTGGCGCCTTCATGTTTGCAGGCCCCCTCGTGGCACGTCACGGCGAGGCGACGATCCCGCGGCCAGGTGGTGATCGCATCGGCCGCCGTCGGATTGACTCGCACATCCAGGCTCTCGAGGCGATGGGTGCTGAAGTCGACACGGATCAGATTTACAGTCTGAAGGCACCGAAGCGGTTGCACGGTGCCGACGTGTTCCTCGACGAACGCAGCGTGACTGCGACGGAAAATGCACTCATGGCAGCAGTACTGGCCGCGGGCCAGACGGTGATCCGCAATGCCGCCAGTGAACCCCACGTCCAGGAACTGTGTCAACTGCTCAACAAGATGGGTGGCAACATTGTTGGTGTGGGCACCAATGAACTGACCATCGAAGGCGTTAAGCATCTTCATGGGGCCGAGCACACGATCGGCCCGGACTACATGGAGGTGGGTAGTCTCATCGGGTTGGCGGCAGTGACGGATGGCGATATCCGCATCAAAGATGCGGCGCCACAAAACATGCGACGGTCCCTCATGGTTTTTCGACGCCTCGGTGTAGATGTGCAGATCGATGGCGACGACCTTGTGATTCCACCATCGCAGAAGCTCGAGATCATCCCTGACATTGGTGATGCCATTCCCAAGATTGATGACGATCCGTGGCCAGGATTTCCAGCGGACCTGATGAGTGTCGCCATTGTCGTCGCCACTCAGTCTCGTGGCACTGTGTTGTTCTTCGAGAAGATGTTCGAGTCTCGCATGTTCTGGCTCGATCGCCTGATTGAAATGGGTGCAAAGATCATCCTCTGTGATCCACACCGGGCCGTCGTCGTCGGTCCCGCGAAACTACATGGCGAGCATCTGTCGAGCCCGGACATTCGCGCCGGCATGGCATTGCTGATTGCCAGTCTTGGCGCTGAGGGCGAGAGTGTGATTTCCAACATCGAGCAGATCGACAGAGGTTACGAGCGTATCGATGAACGACTACGACAATTAGGCGCTGACATCACGAGGGTCTCTGCTCACGGCGCATAGAGATCGGTCGCTACGTTGACTCACGTCACGATCTCACACTCGCGCAACTCGGGGATCGTTTTGCATCCGAGTTGGATCATGTTGTTTTGAAGATCCGCCAGCAGAATCTGTGCGACATGATCACCACCCCGGCCGCCGAGGGCTGACACACCATACATGAAGGCCCGACCGAGTAGCACAAAATCGGCACCCAGGGCCAGGGCGCGTACGATATCAAGTCCACCACGAACACCACTGTCGAAGAGGATCTTTGCTCGGTCCCCGACAGCTGCCGCGATCGTTGGCAACACCGAGATCGCCGCAGGGGCACCGTCAAATTGCCTGCCCCCATGGTTTGATACCATGATGCCCTCGTAACCCATCGACACGGCCCGCTCCGCCTCCTCTGTACTGAGCACGCCTTTGAGCACCAATGGGCCATCCCATTCGTCCCGCACAGCCTGCAGATATTCCCAATCAAGGGAACCGCCCAACTCCTTGCCGATGAAGTCCAGCATGTCGCGCATATCACTGCCGTCCAGATACTTCTCCAGACCCCGAAACCGCGGTCTGCCGCCGGCGATCAGCGTTCCCAGACTCCACGCGGGACGAATCGCACATCGATACAGCATGAGCGGCGTGATTTTTGGCGGCACCACAACACCAGCACGCACCTGACGCTCGCGACGACTGGCAATCGGCACGTCGACCGTGACCAGCATGGTCGTGAAACCAGAATCTCGTGCACGCTGCAGCAGATCTCGCCTGATCTCCGGACTGCGCGGTGGGTATAACTGAAACCAGCCCATGCCGTTCGCCAGTGGGCCAATGACCTCAGGCGACTCGGTCGCCGCTGTGCTGAGTGCGTATGGGAATCGTTGTTTGCCAGCCGCCCGGGCGAGGATGCGTTCGGCTCTGGGCCACATGAGTCCAGTCAGTCCCACGGGTGACACACCGAAGGGTACTGCATAGTCCACACCGAACAACCGCGTCTCGACGTCAGGTTCAATGGCACCCCGCATGAATCGTGGAACCATCTGCACCGCCTCAAGCGCCTCCCGATTGCGCCGCATGCACGCATCGGCCCCCGTGCCACTGTCGAGATACTCCCAGGCAAAGTGGGGGATCCGCTTGTGTGCCTGCCGTCGCAGATCGGCGATCGATGGATACCGGTTCAACAAACGCTGTGTCATTCGATCCTCTTCGAGGCTGGTTCAATGGACTAAACGTCAAGCTACGATGGGTTGGGCCCACACGGCGAACTGAATACTGTTCAATGTTGGAATCATGCCCTTGTTTCGTCGGGACAACCTGTCTCTGGTCCATATAAATTTCCCTGGAAGGCTCGTCCTCATGAGCGAGGATATCGAAGGAATCAAACAGATTCCAGAGACGGACATCACCCGGATCGCACAGGATGTGTTCGGCTCTTCTGCCCGTGTGGAATCAATGGAGGAGATTCGCCAGTCGACTGGTGGCGGTGTCCCCAGGATCATCGGTTGTAACTGGAATCTCTCCTACATCGTCGCCCTCGCAGGGCACGAATCGAAGTATGTATTCCGCTTCAATCGACGACGTTATGGTAGAGATGACAAGGCGATCGTCCAGGAAACGCAGAACAATGCGCTCATCGCCGCCCACACAGATGTGCCGACACCGACAATCCACCATATGGACGTGAGTCACGAATTCGTCGCGACGGGCTATATCGTCATGGACTACATGATCGGTGAGGATCGTCGCTATCTGACCCACCCGCACTTTCAGGGCACGACACCTGCGGAGAAGGAACAGATCACGTGGCAGGTCGGTATGGCGACAGCCAAGATTCACACCATCACCGAAGCGGCAACCCGGGCAGCAGGCGCAGGAATCTGTCACGGTCTTGATGCATTAGAACGTGTCATCACGAACTCGAACTGTGAAGTGACGCCAGCTCGAATCGAGGCGTGCCGCCAGATCGCCCTCGCCGATCCTGCCCTCGTGCTGGGTACCCTTTCTTGGAGCGTTGGCGATGCGGGAATACATCTGGCCGAGTCAGGTAGCGAGTGGAAAGTCTCTTTCATCTGCGATCTCGAATACCAGGGGTATGCAGATCCCCTGCACGATCTGGCCCCCATGCTCTGCCACCCGGAGCCCATGTGGAGCTTGAAGGAGCCGCTCTCCGGCAACTCGAAGGGCGCTCTCGCGGATGCCTTCTTTGACGGCTATGAGCAGATCAGACCTATCGATCACGAGCGCCTCGGCACCGTCGCCGTCTACGCGCATCTCGGCATCATGTGTGGTGTCGCCCGCGAAGCCTACAAGGCCGATGACGGTCCGGGGATCGAGGACCGTGAACCACCGATCTACTCCAAGCTGCTCGCAGCGATCGAGCAGAGGGGGTGAAGCGTGCAAGGATCGGCATGAAGAGGCGACAGCGTGCCTACGCCTATGTCACCCACGAGGACAGACTTCTCGTATTTGAACACTGTGACTTCCCTGATGCAGGAATTCAGGTGCCCGCTGGCACCGTAGACGAAGGAGAGTCTCCCGATGAGGCGGTTCTGCGGGAGGTCGAGGAGGAGACGGGGCTGAGTGGTTTCAACGGAGTCGAGTTACTCGGTAGCTGCGAGCATGATATGCGCAAATTCGGTGTAGACGAGCTACAGGAAGCCTTCTTCTATCATATGGTCTGTCCCGGTGACCCGCAGGATCGATGGATTCATCAAGAGACGGGTGGTGGAAAAACTGCCCCCATTGCTTTCGAGTTCTACTGGGTTCAGATGCCACATAAGATTCCCCAATTCGCTGCCCTCGAGGGTCGATTCCTGGATGATCTGTATCGCTTGCTAAGCATCGAATCTGGCGACGCCTGAATGGCCGGTGAGATCGAACTGTGCGAATACTCTGCTGCCTGGCCGCGCCAGTTCATCGACGTCGCGATGCCAATAAGGGCAGCACTCGGTTCTGTGGCGCAGCGGATCGATCACATCGGCTCGACGGCGATTCCTCAAATCGCAGCAAAGCCTGTCATCGATGTGCAGATATCCGTCGCCAGTCTGATTCCTGAGAATGCATTCAGAGAGCCGCTGGAAGCAGCAGGCTATGTCTGGCGTCAGGACAACCCAGATCTGACGAAGCGCTATTTTCGCGAATCACCGGGAGAACGGCGCACACACATTCATGTCAGGCAAGCGGGATCGTTACCCGAGCAACTGGCGCTGCTGTTCCGCGACTACCTGCGTGTCAGCGATGTGGATCGCTCCTTGTACGAGGAGACCAAGCGTGAACTGGCTGTCACGTGTCGCGATGATCGGCTTGCTTACACGGAAGGCAAGGGACCAGCGATTTGGGAGATCCTGCACCGCGCCTCGCGATGGAGTCAGTTGCGAGGATGGCATCCACAGGTGAGTGACGCATGAACGCAGAGGCACCACGAGAGACACCCACTCGATGGGTCGAAGGCATGACCTTCCACTCCAGCGATCCACAGGTCAGGATTGAGGTCGCCGATTCCCTGCACTTTATCGGTCGTTTTCAGTTTGATATCTCAAATCTTGCTGACGTGGATTCCTTCTACTTCGCTGACGCGACAGCGGGGCCATACACGCGTCGCCTGGCCTTTCACTTCGAAACCCAGCGTCCGGGGCGTGACTTCACCTACCGATTTCCTGCCGAACCACTCGTCCGCCTGGGTGAATTTGACTACTACCACGATGCCTTCTTTGGCCCCCAGGCACGGTTGGTTGCAGAGAATCCGAAGGCAGACTTCTCCAAGGTGGAAAACTTCCTGCAGTCACAGACTCTTGAACTATGGGAAGACGCCATGTGGCATCGCTTCATGCGCACGCTGGACGAATCCAGACGGTCCGAGTTACTGATTCTCTACCACGAAGATCTGAGAAACGTGGAGACACCCTCTGCCGATCTCTCAGCAGAGGGTGCGAAAGCAGATCAGTGGCCCAAGATAGCCAAGGAACTTCGTCTCCGCGCACTGTCTAGTTTTCGGGTCACTGAAGGTTGAAACGTCTCATTCACTCATCCTACTGAGCGTCCTCGTGCGGCGGCGGCATTCTTAGCTCGATACCGCCTTCAGCACCTCGTCCAGATCTTCCCGACCGGTGGGTTGTCTGATGTTCTCCGCTGAGGCACCCGCTTCCAGCAGCGCCCTGGCCACGTGTACAGCCTTGCTTCTGCGATCAGCACTGTGGTGCGTCAATGCCGTCCCAACAGCCTCGTTGAGGGCGGTCCCTCCAGCATCATCGACCGCCTCGATCTGCGCACCATGCGCCAGTAGCAGCATCACCGCATCCATATGCCCGCCGTGTGCGGCCAGATGCAGCGCAGATTTTCCCAATGGGTTGGTGGCGGAGACAGACGCCCCTTTGCTCAGAAGCAACTCGACCATCTCAGCATTCTTGTAACGTGAGACCGCCAGCAACAGCGGCGTCTCCCCCGAAGAATCGCAGGCCTCTATGTTCTCTCCCACGTCGAGTGACGATCCCGCAACAGTTGTGCCGCCAAGCCGAGCCGCCACGTGCAGCAGGGACGTCCTCGCACCATAGACACGTTCGTAGACACCACCACCGGGGAGATTCGTCACGTCAAACACCCCACGAAACTCGGGGTACTGGCGCAGGATT